>Ga0307507_10000282_pt1 | contig 101002 bp, 27 predicted proteins | sample 7_EM_MG_FD_207223 | JGI IMG/M metagenome (GOLD analysis project Ga0307507, IMG submission 207223) | Populus trichocarpa ectomycorrhiza microbial communities from riparian zone in the Pacific Northwest, United States - 7_EM | ecosystem: Host-associated > Plants > Roots > Unclassified | place... | reverse complement strand
TTAAATTATTAAAATTTATTATTAAGTGGTTGTTAAGATATTAAAGTGTGATTTTTCCATTTTTTGGTGTGTTTTTGAAGTAATCAGCTCACCCGTTTGACCAGCTCACCCGTGAAATACGTTATAAGAATAATATATATTATTATTATTCATTGCTTAACGTCCGATTCGGATCCCTGTTAGGCCTACACAGACTACTCCTTATATATATATGGGGAGAAAACTCTATTTAAGAAAACCCTATAATCCGTCTCCCCACCTTTTGGGGCTCGCTTGCGAGTCGCCTATAAGTTACCAGTGGTGCTCTACTACCTTACTTTTTAACCTCCTTAGGAACTACTGCTGCCGTAACAAACCTACGGACGCGCTAGTATTACACACTGTACTCTACTCCTGTAGAGTTATTAGGGAGCGCCTATTACTCGCCCCTTTACCTTCTATTGCTATTTCCTTTACAACCCAGAACTAGTCTAGCATATTTTAGCCAATAAGCCACCGGGTAGCCGCCTTAAGGCCTTTCTATGTTAAGAGCAGTGTATTATAGTTTTCTATACCAGCTACTAAGAGTATTACTTTTTAGCTAGTGTGTAAGGGGCATAACAGTATTATATATTTTGGTGTCTGTTTTAGCCAGCTATATTTACACCTTAGGCTACTTACTAGGACACCTACCTAGTAAAGCTAATCTTTTAGTCCTATTATTCCTGTCCTTAAGAGTGTTGCTATTATATTTTCTGCCTTTATTAGGCCCTCTTGGAGCCCTTAGGTATTTACCCCCTATAGCATTACCTATACTATGGCTTGGGTTCCCCTTACCTAAGTCTACCTCTGTACCTTTAACTCCTATTTATCTCTCCAGCGTCAGTCTAACCAGTATTATATTGCGGTAGATGGTTTTCCAGTACTCTTTTATACTCTACTTTAGCTCCTTTCTCTCCCTTGCTGTTATCTTTACTGGCCTCTTATACGTCTCCCTTTCTCCTCTATATAGGCCTGGGCCCTAGCACCACACTATTCTTCTTCTGCTTTCTCTACCTATTTTCCTAATATATCTTCCCTACTTTAGGGTTATTAGTTCCTTCTCCTATAGGGCACCCTAGGGTCCCTCTATAGTTTGTTTAGGCGTGTCTTAATATACTTTATAACATTAAAGTTGCGTTCCTTTTGCACCCTTTATATTGCATCGGCTTCAATATATAGTTATAGGGGGGGAATATTAGCTTCCTTCTCAAGCAGTACTGTAGCCGTTCGCTTATACCCGCCTATTATACTCCTAAGGCAGGCTATTTAGACCTTTTAGAGTAGTTTAAGGAGTAATTTAGGGGGGCCTTTCTTAGTTTCTCTAGTGGCCCAAATGCTAGATCTATACGTCATAGTTAGCCGGACAACTGCTGTATATAGTAGGCGTGACCTCTAAAAGCATGGACCCCATATAGAATTAACGATCCTGGATATGGCGATATACTGTGCTTGGCCCTTATAGGCCGCTTACGCCGCATATACGCTTTACCGGAGCTTGCTGTCTACCCATACTCCCAATACCCTTAGGCCTTAAACCGGTTAACCCCTAAAGCCTTAGATATAGATTATATGCTAAAGATCTGCAAATTGGTTACGTTTTCTTATAAAATAGATTAACTAGTATTTCTCTAGTAAGAATTGGACTCTATATCGTCTTGCCCATTCTATATAGGTGTTATAGGCTTTCTTTAGTGTCCTATAGTTCTCTGCGGCTATTGGCCCATATATAATTAGGTTTGTGTCATCAACAAAGCCTATCCCCTAGGTCGCCCCTTCCTTAAAGGTGTTAAGCAGATTGCTTACAAAGAAGAGGAAGAGTATAGGCAACAGAGGTAATCCTTATAGTATTCCTATTGCGACTGCGATAGGGGGGCTCTGGTATCCACTAAAGACCAGTAATGTTTCTTTCTGGCCTGTAAATCCTTAAACAAATTAAATAATCTATTCTAGGCAGGTAGTTATATAGTAGAGTTTAACATGCCTGCTTATCTAGGCCTCTATCCCAGTTTTCTAGTATTTAGTCCCAGTTACCTAGGCCTAAAGGCCTAAGGGGCTTTCCATAAGCAGTTGGCTGCCACTACTAATTAATAGGGGGTTTTACCATTCTTTTGGATATTTTATAATGGGGTTAACCCAAGTACTAGACCGCCCCCTAGCGGTCTATATAAGAATCTCCTTCTAGAGTTGGTATGCTTTTACACAGCTTAGGAGCCTTCTATAGCCTCTGGTTTTACGCCTTTCTTTATTGTTTCCACTGGTATAGGCATAAGCTACCGCTTCCAGGGGTCGCAACTCCCTTCTTATATGCCTACTGGCGTAATCCTACAAGGGCGTTATAGCTGCATCCTGTAATATGGAAGCCTTAGGTACCTTCTATAGTTAAGGCCTAGACTAAAAGCCTCCCCTACCTAAGTAACTCCTGTTTACTTCTTAAGTATACCTTACCGGCATACCGCCCTAGAGGCGAACGGTTCCGTCTATTAGTATACTAATACGCGCATCCATTCTCTTAAGCCATGTAGTAGTCTCTCTAGCTAGGACGTAATCCTGCCTGCCTACTAGGTGCACTAAGGGTTAGGGCCTAGTTAAGGGGTAAGGTCCTTAGAGCCAGCAGTGGCTATTATATACTACGCCCTATAGGAGGCTAGTAGTAATATAGGGGCGTAATACCCTATACTGCTGCCAGTTCCCGTTTCGCGTTGCCTATAAGAGTCTCCTTATAATAGGCCGACTGTGTCTTATAGGAGAGGGGCTGTAGAGATACTAGGTCCTATACCAGATAACCTACTCTCCTCTCTTCTACTAACTAAGCTTATGTCCCCCCCTTTTATAAGCTAGCCTATATCTCTAACTATTAAGTCCTTGTCTAACTAGCCTATGTTTCCCCTATAGCCTCCCCTATATATATGCATTAGGTTGCAAGCACTACGCCTATTAAGACTCTCCTATAAGTCGCCTTATATATATGCACATTAGGTTGCGTGCACTACGCCTATTAAGACCCTTCTATAAGTCGCCTATGAGTTAACTGTGGGTTAACTATGAGTTGACTATAAGTTAAACGCTATAGGGCCGTTAAAGCTGGCCTATGTTTCCACTGCTTAGAGCTTTGCCCGTGTTTCCACCTTATTAAGCCGTCTAGTTACTATCGCGTTGCCGTTATATCGCTGTCGCTGTACCAGGTCGTGTGTACTATGCCTATTAAAACCCTTTTTTAAGTTACCTAAGTGTACCAGATACCAGATAGGCCCTTATAGAGGGGCCTTAATGAGTTCTCTAGGTAGGGCCTTAATAAGTTCTTTGTGGTGGCCTTAGGGCCTTAATAAGTTTTGTATAAAGTATTTATAACGCGTTAACCTTAACAAGTTCTTATAAAAGGAGGATCCCTACGCCCTTGTTACGCATACTTTGTGATCTTAGAGCTAGTGTAAGCCTAAGGGTGTCCTGTTATACGCCTAAGACGCGTCCACGTTAACTAGCTGGATAAGGCCAGTTTCGGGCCTGGCTGCAAGCCAGGTAGTTATATATTAGGCGGTTTTCGTATCCTAGTTTCCCTTGCTAGGCCTCCCTAGATAGTAGAACAAGAGCTCTAAGCGGAGGCAGTAAGGCTCCTGGTGTTATTAAGGGCGATGCTTTGTACGCATTGCGGGCCCATTACCACAGAGTCGAACGACAGCGCTGCACGCGCTGCGACGGCTCTCTACCATCGCCTCTGCACTTGGCTATTAATAGGAATAGGATTCCAGATGATGTTTCCACCCACGGCGACGTGGACGCGTGCAGTAGGGCTTCGCGGGCTAAGAATAATATATAGATAGTAGATATAATAAAGGCGATCTAAACTAGAAAATAATAGTATAAGAATATTATACTCGCTAAATGCAAAATCTAAAATAATTAATTATACTATTAATAGAAGATGGTAGTTCCAAATTCCAAACCTTTACAATTTAAGATACTTAAATTTATATACAACTCCCCTATAGCAGGATATCCTAGCCGTGCGAAGACCTATAAGATCGTTTAATAAGTATATTACTGGCCTATAATATACAACTATATACAAAAATACGTTCAAGTATGCAGGATATACATGCGTGGAAAACCCTCTTATATAAAGAAGTAAGGAGTACTTTAACTACTACTAATCCCAATATAAAGATAGCGCAATATTTTAATTAATTTTATAGTTAACTTGCCTAGCAGTAACGGGTTTATAAATATTATAGTAGTAGTTAACCGTCTTATAAAAATATAATATATAATTCCTATAGACTTAATTAATATAATATTAGTAGCCAAATGTTTTATTAAGCATATCTTTAAGCTATATCGACTTCCTAACACAATAATATCCAACCACAAAAGCCAGTTTATTTTAGACTTCTAGTAAGCTCTATATAAATAATTAAGTATTTAAACACAACTCTTAACTATATTTTATCTAAAAATAGATAATTAAACTAAAATTGCGAACGCAATTATAGAATAATACTTATAAATATACTGCTTCTACCTATAAGATAACTGGAAAAAATAGCTACCTTTAGCTAAGTTTACTGTAAATAACACAATAAATGTATTAATAGGCGTAACGCTATTCTATATAACTTATAAATAAGACCCTTAACTTGGATTTAAATTATAACCTAAAATTAATATAATAGGACCCACAATTAAACGGATCTAGTTAATTAACGTATATAACTTTGCTAATTAAATAAAGTAGTTAACGAAACTATTACAAAGTAAATTAATATACACTTAAACGTTACAGGAATAGTATATAAATAAAGGACAAGCTCCTATATAGGACTTTAAGGAAGGTAATATAGCCTACCTAAATACACAAAACCTAAAGACTTAACGGCCCTTAAAGAAACTTAATTAGAAGTTTGCGGGCCTATACTAAATTAAGAAGAAACTAAGCCTATACGCCTATAAGCTTAAACTACTAACTAAGATAAAAATATACCTAATGTTTTACGTAAGCTTATTGCAACCTTTAAAAGACGATCCTATAACTCGCAAAGTGCCGCTACTACCTCCTATAATTGTTAACAACGGTAACGGTTCTTACTTTATTAACTTAATTAATAATATGCGATAGAAAACATAATCTAAACAATTTAAACTTCTTATTAAGTGGGAAGGATATAAAATATAAACCTAGGAAACTTATAAACAGATTAAGGCTAACGCGCCTTCCCTAGTAAAAGAATTCTATAAAGACCATCCTTTATAGCCTACTCTAGCTAGATAGATATAATATAAAGGTAAACAACTGCTACCTAATATAAAGACACGAAATACAATAGTAGGAAACTTAAAATTAAAAAGAACTTAAAATATATTATAACGCTTATAACGCGATAAGTTATAAATTCTTAACTAATTTAAATTATTTTGGACCTTTAGCTAAAGGGGGGGGTACTATAACGGGACTAGCCCAGTTATAGTAGGAATGTCTTAGTAAAACACTTAACAGATAAATTCCAACGCTTTAATTAAATTCTACCAAATTCTGCCAAGTTAATTAAATTCTGCTAAATTCCGCTAACTTAATTAAATTTCACTAAATTCTACTAACGTAATGGAATTTGGTCGAAACCTATTAAAATCCGCGTAGGCTTGTGCTCACGCGTCTACTGCTAAGACCTTGAATATTTAGTTACAAGTTTCCTATATTCCTTTCTCTTCTTTACGCAACGTCTTATACTCTGCAAGAGCTATATACCCTTAGATTAGATAGAATTTATATTTGTTCCTTTAAATCTTCCCCAAAGCCTCTTCGCGCCCTTATATTTAATTGGGATAGACCTATAGGACCTATAACGGCCCGCGAACGCCTTAGCCTAGATATTCACTAAGAGAATATATAGAGCCTAGGAGGCTGCCTAAATAATTATAAAAAAGGTATAAGAGAAGAAAGAGGCTAACGTAAACTAATATTATTGCGAAGTAGACTTCTATATAGGAGATAAGGTATAGGTGTTAATAAAGAACTAAAAGACCTAGAGGCCAAGCCGCAAGCTAGACCACTAAATAGCTGGCCCCTATAAGATCCCTAAGAAGGTAGGGCACTCTTTTATGGTTAAGCTACCAGAGTTAATAAAGATCTACCCTATCTTCTCTCTAGACTAACTGCGGAAGGCCGCGGACGACCTATTACCTAGACAGTACAACAACCCCCCACCGCTAATTTAGATCGTAAAGGACGAGGAATAGGAAGTTAAAGAGATCTTAGCAGTTAAGAAGGACCATAGTACCTTAAAATACCGTACAAGCTAGGTAGGCCATGACGAAGATCTAGAGTGGTACCCCGTATCCGATTTTAAGTACTCTCCCTATAAGCTATAAGATTTCCACCTAGCCCACCTAGATCTCCCTAGACCACCACGCAAGCTAGACAGCTGGATTAAATGCTAGGAAGAGGGGTTAGATAACTATAATAATTTAGACGACAACAAAGAACTTAGATAAAGCCTAAGGGCAGGCTTTTTTGGGAGGGGGGGGTAATGTGACGGTGCTAAGGCGCGTCACCTGCTAAATTCTGCCATATTCTGCCATATTCTGCCACCTGTTATATTATCACATACTGTCTAATACTGTCTGGTACTGTCTCTTACTATTAGCTCGCCTACTATTGGCTCGTCTACCACTAGCGCCTTGGCGACCCCTTATATCTCGTTAGTTACCGACAGTCTTCTTCTCCTTCTTCTCCTTAGCTTAGTATTCTTGTATGGTAGCAATCTACAAGCTTCGGTTTAGAAGCAATTATACGAGCCCGTTACATAAATAGGGATAGTAGCTAGTTAACGCGTTATATGGGACAACCTCTAGACTAGCTTATAACAAATTCTTATAATAAGGAAGGTAAATCCCATCTAATTATTATTATTATTATTAAAGTTCCATTATAAAGGCACTATAAAGAGCTATAGTGGAAGAAGAGCAGAGGAATAGAAGATAAAGTAAGGTTTTACGCTAATAAAGAACCGGTAATAAGCCGCATTATAGAGTACCTTTCTATTAAAGAACTTCCCTAGTGGTTTTAGTCGGAACCCTATAAGAGTTTATTAAAAAGTAAAGTCTTAGAGGACCAAGACCCTTAAAAGGAAGGCAATTGTAACAGGCGCTCCTAAAAGGTATATATTAGATAAGATAGATAAAGGTTTTACTAATATCCCACTAATATCCCAGAGGAGACATGGTTAGATAGATAAGGGGTAAAGGGTTTTACTAGTATCTTAGAAGGATTATAAAGGAAGCTAGTTCTCCTCTAGAGAAGAACTAGTAATTAGTCTCTAAATAGAAGAGGTTAGAAAGCAATTATCCTTTAATACGTAAAGCTCGTTCTACCTTTAACTTACCTTCTACTTATCTGTAACTCTCATTCTATACTGTTAATTAGATAATTATACGTTCTGGTTAGACTAGCCTCTTACATAAGATATCTATATCCTTTTACTATAAAACTGCTAAGTAACCAGAAAACGCTAATACTAGCATAAAAGCGTACCTATAATAGGTAGTCTCCTATAATTAAAATAACTAGGTAGATTACCTTCCACTAGGTAAATTTATAGTAAATAACTATGTCTTAACCACTATAGGACTTACCCCATTCTTCGTAAATAAGGGTTATTACCCCTAATCCGGTATAGAGCTACCAGAACCTATTAATTAGAAACTACTATATAGAAAATGCCTTAAGATACTACTTGCCAACTAGCATATAGACCGTATAAAAAATCTACTTAACTACTATAAGGGAGAAATGGCCTAGGCTTAAGTAAAGCAGGCCTATTTTACTAACTATTATAGAACGCTACTACTAGAGATATATATTAGCAACTAGGTATAGCTAGATATACACAATATCTCTATATAGAGACCTATAAAATTACTTAACTATAAGAACCTTAGCCCCTATTTAATTAAATAAGTTATTAATAGGGGAGCTGTATATAAGCTAGGGCTCCTACCTGCCCTAGCCACCTATGGGATATAGCCTATATTTTACCTATAGCTACTATACCTTTACTAGCCTAACCCCTTACTGGGATAAATATAGCCTAAACCCCTATTAGTACTAATCTAAGATAAAAACAATAATAAGAACTATAAGGAGTGGACTATTAAATAAATTATTAACTCTAAATACTTTAACAAAGGCAGAGGACGGCGGCTTTACTATAGAGTTATCTACGTAGGATTTAATATAGATTAGCCAGAATAGCAACTATGGAAAGACTTTAAAAATATAAAGGATTTAATTAGTAACTTCTACTATGCGAATCCATAGAAACTGGGCCTAAGCAGAGATTTTATACCTAATCCTCTATAGGAGCCCTTATAGAGTTAAACCGTTATATATTACTATATAAGGATAATTGACGTTAGATTACTATAGATTGCTATTATATAATGGCAAAGTGCGATTACGTGACCGGAATATCATTAAGATATCCAGGAACTTTAACCGGCGGTTAAAGTTATCTAATTAGTTAAATTCTTAGGTGCCAAGCCTTATTATATAACATTATTGCAAGCCTTTAGCAATACCCCCTTTTTTTTTTTTTTTCTCTTTCTTCCCTATACCTTAAGTGTTCCTTCTATATATATATAGTAACCATAGCGTTGCCGAAGCTCCACCTCTATAAAAGGGGGGGTAGTGTTACGGAACCCTATCGCAGGGGCCTCTATAGGAGAGCCTTGTGCTCTTGCATATATCTTACGTACAGCTTACGTTAGCTATGTATAGGTATATCACCTCCTTACGCCCTCGACCCTTATGATTAATCGCGCAACGTCTTGTAGACTCCTTAAATATATACGCTTTCTAGCCACTACCCTTGTCCTATAACACTCCGCCAGCTTAAATAGAGACACTCTTACCTATAGCCTACTTCCTCAATATTGTCTAGGCCAAAATTTTATATAAGATAACGCACCTATATATAACGTCAAATATATAAAGGGCTTCTTTAAGAAGTATGGTATCTAAACTATAAAATGGCCGCCTTACTCGCCTAATCTTAACCCAATTAAGCACGTTTAGTGGGCTCTTAAAAAGCTAGTTTATAAACTATACCCTAAATTAGCCACTATAGGAGATTTAGAAGAGGGTTTAAAAGCTCTATAGGAGGCGTTAGGAGAGGTATAGAGGAAGCTACTAAATAGCCTTATTTGGGACCTTATTAAATCTATACTAAGAAGGCTTAAGGCTGTACGGAAGGCAAAAGGCTAGTAAATAAAGTATTAACCTTAGGATGCTAGGAGAATATATAGGTTTTAATTTATATAGGTTTTTCTATATAAAATATAAATTTAAAGTAGTAGTAGGAACTACGTATTGACCAGGTGTAACGGGACTCCCATTACAAGCGCTACGCCGTACGCATAGCTGGTTCCTTTTCTTGTTCAATAACGTCGGCAGATAGTTTATCCGCCCCGACGCCCTTATATAGATTCAGCCGCAGCTGCGTTCCTGTTAAGTTCTCTAGCAATCCTCTTAAGTCTCCACGACAGCCGTACGTAGCTATTAATTCTACGAATCTGATGCTTGTTTATCTAGTGTTTATATATAATACATCGTTATTGTAATATTAGGATTGCTCGCCCCGTCCAGCCAGATGTTAACAATAGCGCAGAGCTATCGCGGACTTTCCATGTAGAGTCTTTAATGTATCTAGTCCAGATTTTTTCTTCCTTCTTTCTAGACAGCTACTATGTCTAACCCAGCTCTTTTCCTGCTAGTACAGCAGCTATAGCAGGAACTCTAGAACCAGTGTACTGAGATCTAGTCGCTCTAATTAGACCTTGATGCCTTACGCGTTGACGTCCACTAGCTCCAGCTCCAGCTCCAGCTTTACCTCTAGACCCGCCCTACGCCTGCCCTAACTACTCGTCCGCGTCTCCCTGATCCACCACGCTTCAACAGTAAGCCTCTTACGTTACATACGTGGCTCCCATTAATCAGGGCAAAGCTCCAATCCAACCAGCTTAATAGTGCTGACGCGTTCAACTACGTATAGGATCGCCTTGAGCAGTCCCAGTAGGCTTCTGTCCTACACCTCCGCTAGTTAGCCGAAGATACCCAGTTCTGGGACCCTAAGGATATCTTCTCTTTCTTCTAGCGCCTCTGCCACAACCTAAGAGAACAACAGGAGGCTATCCAGCGCTTTTCGTCTGTACGCCAGAGAGAAGAGGAGTCGCTTATTACGTACCTTGCTCGCTTTAAGCGATTCGCATATAAGGCCAATGCTTCCTCTTGGCCAGACATATTACGCGTTATGGCGCTCTACCGTAGCTTCCGTTCTGCCCTCCGCTAGTCTCTTGAGGAGTCGAGTGATACCTTGTTCAGCCTATTATACAGTGAGTACATCAAGCTCGTCCAGCGCCTTGATCGCCACTCCCGTCGCCCAATCCAGAACCCGCCAGTCTAGAAACCAGCCTAGAAACCCATCGCCGCCTATAAGCCTATAGACGTCGACCTCTAGCTCTAGACTGCTAGTCTTGCCCCTGCTTCCCAGTCCAGAAATAAGTTAAGGGCCCCGCCTAGTTTCTGCTCCCGTCCACCATCCGCTGCCTCATCACGATCGCGATCGTCCTCTGCTGAGTCTACTAAGCGTCGCGCATATTGCATAAAGAACGGATTCTGTCTCTGTTATGGTGTACGCGATCACTGGATTGCCCAGTGTCCACACTCCTATAATAACTCCTGACCCTACCCTATCAGACCTGTCACCCCCTAGAGGGGGGGTACTGTAACGGGACTCCCGTTACAAGCGCTACACTATACGCGTAGCTGGTTCCTTTTCTTATTTGATGACGTTGGCAGATAGTTTATCCGCCCTGACGCCCTTATATAGATTTAGCCGCAGCTGCGTTCCTGTTAAGTTCTCTAGCAATTCTCTTAAGTCTCCACGATAGCCGTACGTAGCTATCAATTCTACGAATCTGATGCTTGTTCATCTAGCGTTTACATGTGATACATTGTTATCGTGACACCAGGCGACCTAGACTTTTAATGACCAGCTATATTGGCACCCCAGTCTCCGAAGCACAATACGCACTTGGACCTTTATACATTCCGTCTTTAGCCCTTATTAAGATTCCAGGTCTGGAGTTTAATGTATTCTACGTAGATAGTGAGAAGCTTAAAGGTAGATAAGAAAGGCATGGTGTGACGGCGCTGGAGCGCGTCACCTAGTCAGGGGTTCGCTTAAGCCTTGGCGTGTATATTTAGAGAGCTTTATATTTAATATAGAAATAGAGACTTTAGAGCCCTTACTACTAACTATTTTACCTACTTTTTTAAACCTTTATAGATACGTAAATAAATTTAGCTAAATTTAAATATTATATTAGATAAACTAGGGCTAAATTTTAATTAGGTAATATTAATATTTATATATAGAGAGGTATTACTAAAAATCCCTAATAAAATACCATAAAGTCTATACCACTTTCCTAATTGGGACAGCTAGCTGACAGCGTGACAGTCAGCGGACAGCGAGCGATCCAATTGACGCAGTCAGTCAGCTATAAGGGTCAAGCTCGCAGCTAGGCTGACTGTTGGACACACTGAATCCAAGCACTCTCAATGGCGTCTGCGGCTCCCTCCACAGCTCCACCATACCAGTTCTACGTCATCACGGCCGACGGGTTCAGCATCGCAGCCGTAGACCTGATGGGGAGCCAGGGTGATGCCAGGAAACTTCCGTTTGCCGCAGTACCAAATGCACCAGCACAGACGCTACGGCAACAGGCGACGGAGACATAGGCGGCCCAGTCCGGATGATTGTTGATAGCGGCACGACGCTCATCTACTTGCCTAATAGCGTTGCCGTCATTGTAAATTCTCTCTTCGACCCCCCCCGGCCATATTCGATGCCGGTACTAGGCTGTATCTAGTAAACTGCAGCGTGGTGGCGCCGAAATTTGGTGTCTATATTGGCGGCCAGTTGTTCTATATTAATACGCTGGATGATGCTGGGAACAGGGCTGGCTGGTATTTGCTTGAGTGCCGTGCAGAAGGCGGGTGGAGGGCTAGCGGTGTTGGGGGAGGTGTTTTTGAAGAATGTACTCGCTGTATTATGTTAGGGGTGGTGAGATGAGATTTGCCGCTAGAGGACTATTAAGTTGGAGGACGCATCGGCGTAATGTGAGGAGTTTTTTTCCTATGCTCATGACTGTGGCAGGCTACGTCTGTGTTTGGTTGATGTATCGTAACGCGGCGATCTGAACGTAAAAGATTGAAATTTAACAAGCTGGCATCGTCCATGAAGGTCTGTCGATCACTATCAGAATTTTCTAAAATTGTGCTATATAGACTCAATCTCACCTGGACTATAACCCCATAAATGTAGTATACACATTTTCGTTCCCATCCTAACGCCACGCTCATAATGCATGAAGAGAAGACCAAGCCCTGGAAATATCTTCTTACCACCGCCCGCCGTAACCCCCCCTCCCTCTATAGCCTCCACGCCCTCCAAATCCGCCTCCGCCTCTGAAACCCCTGCCATAACCGCCCCTGTCACCGTAGCCGCCGTCGTATTCGCCCCTAGGCGCATCTGCAGCATGCTCTCGCTGTGGTGGCGCGCGGCCCTTCAATTCCTTCTGTAACTGTTCATATGTCTTCCGCATCTGAGCGTACCCCAAATGCATCTTTCCATAGAAGTGGTCCGCCAGTCGCCTATCATTGTCTAGCCTGCTGAGGTAAGCGCCACAAACATCGCACACCTGAAGTTTTTGATGGCCAGAGGGGCCAGAAGTATCTGAAAGTGCCTTGAGTTCGCGCTCGCGGTCCTCTTTCGTCTGCTTGGCTTGCTTCACTTTGAAAAATTCGGTAACCGCCATGTTGACGGAGCCTTCCTCGCCGAGGATGGAGACTTCGAGTAAGCCATTAGATATGGTTTTGGAAAGATCGCCAATTTGCTTAAGCTATTGTATTCCAGGTTATTAGCGCTGTAAAAGGCCTCTGAGGAAGAAGGGGACCTACCAAAAGATTTGTTTGGCGAATCTCATCTGGTGTTTTCTCTAGCCTACGCTGCGCGCCATCAATGCGCCTGTTGCATTCGTCCACGTATTTCTGCATATCTCTCAGGTAATCGAACTCAAAAGCCCATTTGCGCTTCTGCTCGGCATCCGCGGCCTCATACTCCGCTTTGAGGCCTTCATTGTGCACTTTGGGACAGGGTCCAAAGTCTTGTTTCGTGTTAGTGAAGAGGTCGTGCGGACAGGTGCCAATTAGGTAGGAGCGGCAGACTTTGGGGTCTGTGATGGCAAGTTGTGGTGCGCGTGTTCCTTGGGCAGACATAAGCTGCTCGCCCATGAGCTGCTCTGGAGTGCGTATTAGGAAAGTTTTTTTAGCACGAATGGGGATAGAGGCATACCAAGAAGCTTGCGCTGTTCCGCCGCCATGATTGTGCAATTCTGGAGGCTTGTGAAGGGTGATGGTTTATAGAAGATTTAGCAGAAAGTTCGTTGGAAGTGCCTCGAAGGTGGAGCTTTCAGGATGTCTTGGCAGTGTGTCTGCAACGTCGATCGCCACCATGTAGGTGCCCTCCGCAATTATTCGCCATAATTAGTTCTTGAATGTTACCTTTACCTCCCAGCTCCGGCTGAAAAGCCGCAATGCTCTCCTCTCTTATTTTCCTTCTTTCCCTTACTTTCGTAACCTGTGCGCAGGCCGATTCTGATTACCACGAGCGTCTCCTTCTCCGTCCTCTTCCACAGTCCGCTCTCCTAGCTTCCTTCAACTTCCGTAGTAACGAGTCTTCCGCCTCATTTGAGCACCGAAATTTCAGATACTTTCCCCGCTCGCTGGGCCAGACATTACAACATGCCCACACGAAGGAATTGCACTTGCGTTTCAGTTTAGGGAGGTGGGATGCGGAAAGTTGGGGCGCGAGACCGTGGGATGGGGCAAGGGAAGGTGGTACAGGTGTGGAGTTATGGGCTTGGGTAGATGCGAGCAGTGATGGAGAGTAGGGCTTTCGCAGCTCATAGCAGTATGGCTTTAGCTAATTGGGAATCAGGGCGTTCGCGAGATGGTTAACCCTTACGAATGCACTGTCTGGCTTGTTCTGCGCGTCATTGAACTTCATTGATTCTACGAAGACTATACGGCCCGTCATGTCATTCCAGCCTGAAGGACACCATACCAATTCCTCATTGCCGAACCTGCATCTGCTCCACGGCACCCTTCCGCACGAGGTAGTGTGCACCGAGAATTTGACACCTTTCTTAAAGTTACTCCCTTGCAAAGGAAAGGCAGGAATATCGAGTTTGCTCGATGGGCACAAGCTATTCGATGCGTCATGGCAGACCATGTCTATTGATGTAAGGCCTGTCTGCAGCGATGATGGCTCTGGATGCGTCCTTGAGATGGAACAGACTGTTGATATGGTTCTCGATATTGAGAGATCGAAACGACCTCGAGGTAAGGACCTTTGACCAAGTTTATTCATAGTCATTTGCTAAATTATCACAGATAACCCAATACCCCGCCCTGTTCCAATCGAGGAGCTTCCTTGCGATACATCGAAACCATACAACTCCGAAGATACATGCTACCCTCTGGACAAAGCTGCGGAACCATCGTGGAGTCTTGCTGAAGTTTTCGGAAGACCCCTCAAGGGCGCCTGTCCCTTGACTGATGGGAGCGGCGACGGGTCCGAAACTGTGTGTATTAATGTTCCAATGGAACGCGAGGTGCAAGTGACCACCTCCGGCACCTATGTCGAAGTTAGGCATGAGGACGGATTGCTGAGATGTTACAAGCTTCCAAGTAGGTGTATAATACTTTAAGTTATTGCTAGGGGAGAGAGACTCTAACCTTCCGCTAGCTGGAACGGACTTCGACCTTATCCTACCCGAACAAATCCCGACAACTAACCTTGCACTTGAACAACCACCGCTTTATGCGGCGCGCTACATCAATGGACATGGCCAAGAACGTGGCAGCGTGCAGGCTGTAATTACAAATCCCTCTACAATCTCAGCAGTCCAGCTCGTGTACCTTGAATCCTTGCCCTGGTTCATGAAACCATATCTTCATACGCTTCGGGCATCTATCTCCAGCTCCTCCTCCAACCCAATCGAAGAAACTTACTACCGCCCCGCTGTTGACCGCCATCGCGGCACGCATCTTGAACTACTCCTGTCCATACCGCCTGCCTCCACCCTCACTTTAACTTATGACTTCGAAAAAGCAATCCTCAGATACACAGAATATCCACCCGATGCGAATCGTGGCTTCGATGTCGCTCCCGCAGTCATTCGTCTTTTACCTTCGGATTTCAGCTCCAGCAATCAACGTGTATATCTGCGTACCACATCATTGCTCCTTCCACTTCCAACACCCGACTTCAGTATGCCATACAACGTGATTATCCTCACGAGTACCGTCATGGCACTGGGATTCGGTCACATCTTCAACTTATTAGTCAGGCGGTTTGTTGGTGCAGACGAAGTGGAAAACTGGAAAGTGGGTGGGCTGAGAGGTATAGTCCAGGGTCGAATCGAGCGGCTCCGCGCGCGATTCTTGGGGAAAGGGAAGAAAGATGAGTAGACTCATAATATACCAATTAGATCACATACCCACCCATCACGTCTACCCGTGCAAGCTAGATCATGCAACAGGTTGAATAGTACGTGGTTCTACCCAATCTTCATGAACTGCTTTTTCGCAGGTGCAAACAACTCTTCAACAGCTACTGTCTTCTCTATCATCCCTTGCTTGAATAAGAACTCCACCAGCGCTTCTAAGGCCTTCCTATTCGGCTAACTCCATATGGCCGCGGGTCTCCACCAAAGACTTCTTCGATCTCATCAAGTTTATTCGCAAGCACGGCAACATGAATTGCAAAGCTCCGAGAAACAGCATTCGCTTATACGCAATTTCCTGGCTCTCATTTAAGGCATTGAAAAGACTCGCAGCGAACCGATGTTTTTCGTAATACTCCCTGTGTAACACAACAAGATGCATGATAGGGAAAATGCCAAATCGCGCCAATATTGCTTCTCGACCTCCTTAAAATCAGGAAACAGGCGCTTCACATGTGGCGCCTATAGTGGCGTCGATCTCGCCGCCCTCGAGCAGCTGGCTCAGCGACTTGCCGCTCGAGTTCCTCGCGATCGAGACCGGTTTCGGCGTGGGCAAGGCGCTGGGCTGGCTGTGGGCCTGCGGCGTCTCCATCGCGCCTTCGACCCACTGCACGCGCGACATGTCGACGCCTTGCTGCTCCAGCAGCCCGCGGATCCACACCGCGGCCGTCGAGGTGTAGAGCTGCACACCGATCTTTTTGTCGGCTAGGTCTGCGGGCTTATGCACCGTGCGGTCGTTCACGGCAATGAAGCCGTGGCGGAAGGCCCGCGAGGCGAAGACCGGGATCGCGATGAAGGTGCGGTCGCCGGCGACGTGGCGCGTAATGTACTCGGAGGCGGAGAGCTCGGACGCGTCGAGTTCCTGGTTGCCGACCATGCGGTCGAAGATGTCGCTTGGGTGGTGGATCGCGAGGAAGTCGAGGTCTATTCCTTCTGGCTGCACTTCCCCCGTGTACAACGCATTCATGCGGTCTGTCAGGCCGCAGGCAAAGGTGAGCGGGACTTTGGGCATTTTGTCGTGAGAATATGGAGCTAGAGATGGGATTTTAGGTAGTAAAGTGAAATTAATGATCTTGTGAGCAGTTCTGCATCATCATAGCTCTATCGGTGGGAGCTAAGTGGAATTTATACGCATTCCGAAACCTTGTTTTAAAACGTCGGGTATGGCGAGACGCTTTGTGGACCTCTTAAGGCTGATAAGTACCGGACAAGCGGGGTATAGATATATCATTTGGGAAATTCCGCTCTGGCACCTGTCCAATCAACAGAATTTGATGCGTATCCACTTACGCCTACTAGACGTGTACTTGCCGATTGCCATACCCGAGCTGACAGCTAGAATAGGATGGGAGTTGTACTATTAAGAGTTTTGGAATGAGTGCGATACAGAAGTACACGGACAAAATAAAGCTACTCTAACGGCAACATAAGATCAAAAGAAATTTTTAGTGGAATTTTGGCGTTCATACAACAGACATAGATATATTTCAGTACTAAATTTACCGAACTCCCTGTGCCCCTCCTTCCTGTTCTCTTTAACATCAAAAGCTTGATTGATCTACATCTCTTCAGACTTTGGATTGTGAACCATTTATATACGACACTACAGGCGCGCCGAAACTGGTTTCTGATTATATTCGAGACCAACTGTTGTTACTAAACACAAGACTAGAGGTGGAGAATAGAGATTGAGGTACGCAAATTCCTCGTCACCCGGTAGTAGGTGATTGGATCAGTAAGTGGCTTACAGAAGGATCTCGCGCTATGGTGGCAGAATTCTAGCTTCGAATGGTTTAGGTGCATGTAAATATGCGGTATCAAGGCCATTTTTTCCAAGAACTGAGTTTTCTTATATCGATACACTGTCTCAAGTGATCTCGGACCATCGATAACAGTGTATGTTAGATAATACTGAAGGCTCTCGAGGGCTAGGATCTCATTGTGGTTGATTGTAAGGCGTTGTTTGAGCGGTTTCGCAACCTGAAAAAAATAACCACTAGCTAGCTAGTCTTGCCTAAAGGCGGCTGCTATGATAATCTTTCGCTTTTTTCAGCCACTAAAATCGTCAGCTGGCTAGAAGATAGCTTTCATAAGCCTTTAGTCTTGCCATAAGCGCCTCCGGCCGCTTTCCTCATTTCGAGGGCCCGTTTGTACGGCGGAGCAGTTGGAGGTTGGATAGGATCAAGGCTTTGTCTATCTTTAGGTAAATGATATGATGCATCTGCATCGTAAGCCGAAAGATCTCCGCAGGCCAGGAATGGTGCAATCCATCGGATATCGTCGCTGGTTTCCTCATCATCAGAGCCCAACTCTAATTCTGTGATGCCGTCCTCTCGTAGCCTTCGATAAGGCTTGGTTCGCTCGGAACCCACTTGATTGCCTACGGGTAATGTAGCACCAGCTCCAAGCGGATTTTCCAGGCTTGCTTTGAAGCCCTCGGGTGGGCAAAAGCCCTCACAGACAATAAAAGCCTCGATACTGCTAGCTCTACTGCTACGAGGCTTTGCCACACGCACCCTGTCGAAGACAAGTTTCAGTTGAGCATAAAGTAAGTCCACATCCTTGCCTCTAAAGATTTTGGCAACAAATTTGCCGCCCGGCTTCAATACACAAAGGGCCAGATTGAGGGCTGCCCAGAGGAGTTGGCTCTGAACATAGATGTCAAGATCATGTAGTCCGGTAACGTCTGGTGCACCATCTGAAAGAACGAGGTCAACGGGATGAGATGCAGAAGTGGCTGATGGGTCAAACGTTTCCGGGTCCAGGGCCTGTAGGAGGAGCGGAATGGTGGAGGGATGAGTGATATCTGCTCTGAGCATCGTGATGCCCTCGAGCGGGCTCATCGGCTGCAAATCAATAGCAACAATCTTGACATCTTGTCTGGGGTTCAAAACTTCCTTTTTCTCAGTGACCGGAGGTGCTGGTTTGTCATTGTGCGCTTCCTCTCCAAGCACATACAATCGTACTTTTTCCTGCTTTTCTTCCCATCCGGCCCTCCCGAACTTTTCTCCTTTAATCAGAATGCGAGAGAGAACCTGGCTCCAGCTCCCAGGCGCAGCACAAAGGTCCACTACGCGCGTAACTCCCCCAAAAAGGTTGAACTCTTCGTCCAATTGGAGGAGCTTGTAGGCACTCCGGGCACGCCAGCCTTCCTCTTTTGCAAGCCTGTAATAAGCATCACGCTTGTCTTTTGACGATTTACCCATTCTGAAGAGGTGTAGTCGCTTTTCAAGATTGTTGCCGTCGCGGGGTAAATCGAGGAGAAAGTTGCGGAGTTCTTCGGGTGTTCGATTTCCAGATTTCTAAACGGCAACTTTTCGCGAGGATTTTGAAAACCCCAACACCAAACTTTCTCCACGCGCACTCTTCTCCCTACAGACAACACGACACCATGCCTCGGAGAGAGAAAAAACGCGGACTGCCTCTGAAAATCGCAGCCATGAAGGTGCGGAAGCGACAAAAGCTTGACGGCACCGCAAACCCTCCTCCGGCCCAAAAGTCGAATCCCACCAAGCGCGGCCACAATGTCCGTCTTGATGAGCTCCAGTGGAAGGAGGTACCCATGCCCGATCGATTGGACGACTTTGAGGGATTTTTTGGATTGGAAGAGATTGAAGATGTGGATGTAATTCGAGACGCTGAGACCGGCAAGATGTCGTTTGCGGCTTTAGGAAATGGCAACAAGAGGTCTGGCTCAGTATCTCAGGAACAGGAGGCCAGCAATGACAAAGAGGTTGACCCAGAGGAGTACAAAGCTGTGGATTATGAGAGTAATGGAGAGGAATGGTCTGGTTTCAGCGATGGAGAGAAGGCTGAAGATCAGGAACCTGTAGATTTGCCTAAAAAGACACAAAAAAAGGCTGCCAAAAAGGATGAAAAAGGGAAGGATACTGTACAGAAAAATGCCAAAGAGTCACTTAAAATTAGGAGCACAACTTTTGATGCTCTACAAGAAGAAGCTTTAGACGATGATGGTGATGCTGGCGAGACGGATATGTCCGCATGGTCCTCTTTGAATCTATCTTCAGAAACATTAGCATCTCTTTTGAAATTGAAATTCTCCCAGCCGACACCGATACAATCCGCTGCAATACCTGAGATTATTTCTGGACACGATGTTATAGGCAAAGCATCCACTGGTTCTGGAAAGACTCTAGCCTTCGGGATACCCATCCTTGAACATTATCTAGCTTCGCTTCCACGAAGGACAAGCTCTTCAAAGAAGACCTCTCAGCAGGCTCCCCTTCTTGCTCTAATTCTATCTCCTACGAGAGAATTGGCACATCAAATTACGTCTCATTTAGAAGCTTTGTGTTCAGGTGCAAGCCTCGAAGGTCCGTCGATTGCTACACTTACAGGAGGCCTGTCCGTCCAAAAGCAACAACGCCTACTCTCACACGCTGGTATCGTTATCGGTACACCTGGCCGACTATGGGAAGTTATTAGCTCTGGGCACGGGCTGTTAAAATTATTTAAACAGATTCGATTTCTAGTTGTTGACGAAGCCGATCGACTTCTCAGCGAAGGTCATTTCAAGGAAGTTGAAGAAATCCTCAATGCGCTAGAGCGCGAAGATGAAGATGAAGACAACTCCGACGCTGCGCCTAAACCCGAAAACCAAGAACGTCAAACTCTAGTGTTTTCAGCAACTTTCCACAAGGGCTTGCAGCAGAAGCTGGCCGGCAAAGGCAAAGCGGGAGGTGAACTAATGGACAAGCAAGAATCCATGGAGTATCTTCTTAAAAAGCTACGATTCAGGGAAGAGAAGCCAAAATTCGTTGATGTTAATCCGGTATCCCAAATGGCTTCTGGCCTAAAGGAGGGACTAATAGAATGCGCCGGCACGGAAAAAGACCTCTACCTCTACGCCCTCCTACTCTACCATCCAAACAAGCGCACCCTCATCTTCACCAATTCCATATCTGCCGTCCGTCGCTTGACTCCCTTCCTCCAAAATCTCAACCTTCCAGCACTCGCCTTGCATTCGCAGATGCCTCAAAAAGCACGTCTCCGCTCAATCGAGCGTTTCACCGCTCAGGCTAGTTCTATACTAGTCGCAACCGATGTCGCTGCCCGGGGTCTTGATATCCCCGGCGTACAACTCATCCTGCACTACCATCTTCCTCGTGCTGCCGACACGTACGTTCACCGGTCGGGCCGGACTGCGCGCGGCGACTCGTCCGGCTCCAGCATCCTACTCTGCGCACCTGAAGAGGTGGCAGGCGTAAGACGACTTGTGGCAAAAGTGCACGTTCGATCAAACGCCGAGGATAAAAAGAAGAAGGGCACCTACTTCATGCGCTCGCTCGATATCGACAGGCACGTAGTTTCTAGATTGAAGCCGCGTGCTGTGTTAGCGAAGCAGCTTGCTGACACGACCATTGCCAAGGAAAAGAAGAACCACGAGGATGACTGGCTGCGCGCCGCAGCTGAGGATCTTGGTGTTGAGTATGATAGCGAGGAGTTTGAGGCGGAAGTAACTGGGCGGCGTGGAAGAGGTAATGGACGTAAGAAGAAAGAGAGGGAGGCTCGATCAATGAGTAAGGGTGAGGTACAGGCATTAAGGGCGGAGTTGAAAGGGTTATTGAGCCAGAGAGTCAATATAGGTGTCAGTGAGCGATATCTGACGAGCGGTGGTGTGGATGTGGATGCGTTGCTTAAAGGACAAGCCAAGGGAGATTTCCTCGGGACAGTGAAAGGGCTCGGGTTCGAAGATGAGGATTTGGGCTGATGCGGCCATTGGTCTTCTCGTGTTCAGACGATATATAGCTTGGCCGGGCTCCGGCGTCCCCCCTGTGTGTGCGCGCAGTACACGCCTAATTTCGCTACGTCTGCAGCTAAATTAGTATGTAGAGCTAGCAGGAAGGGGTGTAATACGTGCCAGGGCTTGAGCCACGGCCCACCTCGAATTCGGAGCTCGATTTTGAAGCTATTCTGAATTCCTCTCCCCACCAAATTGTAACATCACCTCCAGATCTTGGTGTTTTACCCCATTGCCTTCAATATGGCTCCAATTAAGTGACTGGCAGCACGTCTTCATTGAAATCCTTCTTGCAGCCAGTGCTAGTAAGCGTGTATGCGCCCGTCAAGCTGGCTGCTCTCCTAAGTCAATTCAACGTATTCGGAAGAATATAAGACTACACGGAAAAACGAGGCTCGATCGCGAATAACGTGCTTTACCAGCAAGCTGCGCACCAGACCTGCGGAGGATAAATTATCCTATCCGGTTGGGCGGATAATACAGTCGTTTACGAAATATCGGTAAAAATTCGCCAAGCAGAAAAAATCGCATCGCACCTCACTTATCTCAGTAAGCGACTCAGACGGCAAGGGCAAACTGAAGGCGCACTCACTAATACTAAAGTATTACTAGTCTCTATCCTAAAAAACGCCACTGTCTTTTAACCAATCAGCTATCTACCGACCTTAAGTTTGCCCTGCCGTCTGAGGGCCTATGGTGCGGAACTCTATGGTGCTTAACTTTAATTTTCGCAATTTTTGTATGAGACACTCTCTCCTGTATATTTGACTCCCTAACAACACCTTTTTAACCTAATAAGCTGATGAGTTGAATTAGACTAGTGCCCTCTATAATTGATTAGATTTTTATTAAAATATAAAGCTATTAACTGGGTAGATTTTGCGACGTTTTTGCGATATAATTGCGCCTAGGCGAGGCTCTGGTAATACAGCGTTAAAATCACCTTTTTCACTGCCGTATCTCGACCTTTTTATAATATCTAGTTATTATAAAAATACTACAAGGCAGGAGCTCTTTAGCTTCTCTATATATTAAATTAAATAACGGCGTTGTGGCTATATTATATAAAATATTAGATATGGGCAGTCGGTCGCATTTTATCTAAAATACACCAAAATTACCTTTTTTACTGCCGTACCTCGACCCTTTTATAACGTCTAGTTATTATAAAAATACTACGAGGTGGGAGCTCTTTGGCTTCTATATCTATTGCATTAAATAATAACGTTGTAGCTATATTATGTGGGATATTAGATATAGGCAGTTAATCACACTTTATCCAAACTTATTGCTTTAAATCTCATAAGTCAACCTAAAAAAGTTACTCTATATTTTTCCACCTGTAATTTTAACAACTTACTTTTATACTATAAGGTTTTTATATAAATATTCTTAAAAAGTAGCTTTAGTTATATAATCGATTAGATTTTTAAAAATACGTTATTTAGGGTAAAAGTAGGGCAGTAGAAAAGGTGGGAAAGGCCCTCAGACGGCAAACGAGACAGCGCTTACAAGTACAGGGGTTATATAACGCTAGCAGGGGTTTAATAAAGCTAGTAGGGGTTTTATATAAAGCTATACTAGTTAAGTACTAGCGAGATTTATCTCGTTTGCCGCCTGAGTCGCTTACTGAGATAACACCTCACCAAAATTTTGCGGAGGGAGTATGATTTCAATTTTACCACCACAATACGCTGAGTCTTAATTATAACTGCCTAAAATTAAAGTCGGTAACTTGCCCAATTAAGCCAATTATATACAATTCTTGGTGTTGCCCTCTATGCCTTGGCAGCAGCCACCACTACCTACCCGTTAGTCGTCTTCTACTCTAAAACAATCTGGACGAAAGCGAGCTCAGTCTATGCCTATTTCTACTACTCCCCAGCCGTCTAAGAAGGTTAAAAGGAAGCTGAAGCTGAAGCTAAAGCCGCAGCCAAAGCTGCACATAGTAAGGAAGGCAAGGAGGCCAAAATCACCGTCGCCGTTACTGTCTCCGGCGCTGCCCCCACCCCTGCCATTAGCTTAATATACATTTGTAGATTCAGATTTAGATAAGGGTGAGGATGAGGATAAGGATGAGGATGATGAGGACGATGAGGACGAGGACAAGGACGAGGATGAGGACAAGGAGCCAGTAGAGACTGAGTATAAGGATTTAGACACGTTGTCACCGTTGCCGCCTTTAAGCGATCTAGATAGTAGCTATCTATTAATCTATAATATATCCTGCCTCTTAGAAATGTTGCCCTGTATATGTCCCATATACTTAACTAATAGCAAAATATAGGAAGGCGTTAAAGCTCTTAAACTCCTTAACTAGCCGCTAGTTCCTTCTAATCTAAGCCTTAATATTATTAAATGTCGCCTTAATTAGATTATAATCTAGTAAATATAGCGGTAGAAACCTTAGCTTAATACTATACTGCTTATAGAGCTTACGGAGTCGTGCTAACTTATAGATTAACACATTATTAAGAATAAGGATTAAGCGTGGCCCTAGGTATAGTAAATAATAAGGGAGCACTTACTCCTCTATAAAGGATTTAAATATTATAAAGGTAATAGAGTGTTAGAAGATAATATAGCTTAGATATCTATCTACTAATAGCGCTAGTAGAAGACTCCACCTCTCTAATCTCTTAAGTGGGCGTGCTACTCCATAGTTAGTCCCTTTAGGTAACTAGCTATACTTTCTATTACTAGTCCTCTTATTTACCGCCGACCTATTAAGAAATACTAGCTAATCTGCTATCTAGCTCTTTTAAATACCAATCTCGACGTTATAGAGAGTGGTGCTCCTCTTAGCTGCCTAAGCCTTAACTGCCTTCTATAACTAGCGAGCTCTCTTAAAAGCACGGTATATACTTATAAGAGAGAGTAGGGCATTAAATTTGTTAAATAGGAAGGTCTATATCCTATCTAGATACGCAGTTGGCTAGTTTTTAAGAAACTTAAGAAGCTTCTATATAATAAGTTAGCAGAAGACTTAACACTATAATATTATATATTACCATTTCTTGGTAAGGTAGTAGAGATCTATATTAGCCAAGAGTAACGGTAGGTAGTATGTACAGTTTGCCCTAAATGTTGTTAGCAACTCAGTCAATCGAGGCACGAGCACGGCAGGAGGGACGCGCAAGCCTATACAATTAGTAGTCTATAAACGAGGATCCAAAGCTAGAGAAAGGAAGGAGAAGAATAGCAGCGCCGCTTGACATTTTATGCGGTCCTTAAGTCACGTGACTTGCGTCTACTATAATCCACGTCTGCTAAGATCTACCGTTTTCTACTAGCGCCGTAACATTACCCCCCCCTCCAAAAAAGCCTGCCCTTAGGCTTTGTATATCCGTATTATATCCATAGGGTGTTCTTATCTATATGCTTAATAGGTAGCCTATTATCTTCGCTATACTAGCACTCCATCTACTCGTCTAGATACTTTGGGGGTCCTAGCTTATTAGGGTATTAGTTATAAAACTCTTTAAGCTTCTGGGGGCAACCTATAAAGTTCTAAGCGGGGTACTAGGTTAGGTCTAGATCGTAACCTTTCTATTAAATATGGTATTTTAGCGTTCCTTGTACTAGTTTATAGGCTAGTATTTTATTAACTTCCCATTTATTGTCGCTATTAACTTAAATTAGCAGGGGAGGCTTATTCTTTTATCTAGGTAGTGGGTTATTTACAGCCTTCCGTAGCTTATCCGGCGAAAAGATAGGGTAGACTTTAATTAAGTCTGGGAGCTTAACCTTATACAAGTTGCCTTCTTTATTAAGGATCTTATATAGTCCTGCTATTTTATAGTCTAGCTTATAGCTAGGCCATTCTATCTTCTAGTTCTTTGTTGTAACCTAGACCCTATTATCTATGGTAAAGTTAGGCTCGCGCCTATGCTTGTTTGCCTGCTGTTCTATTAATCTCTAGGCCTTTTCTAGATTTATATAGGCTGCTATCTAGGCTTCTTTTAAGTGTTTAGCGTATTGCTAGGCTTCCTTATAAGATAGTCTTTTGTGTACGGTCTATAGCCCCTCTGGTCTTTCCCAGTCGAAGCTTATATAGGGTAAGTATCCCATTTCTAGCTAAATAGGTGCAAATCCCGTAGAGTTATAGGGTAGGGTTGCCTAGGCGTAGTCTATTAGGGGTAGCAGTTTGCCCTAGTTATCCTAGAAGTAGTTAATAAAGGGCCAGAGCCTCTGGTCTAAGTATTAATTTATAATCTTTGTCTAACCGTCTATCTGGGGGTGGTATGCTGTGGAAAGCTTTAGCTTAATACTAAGGATCTAAGTAAACTCATTTTAGAAGGCCAATATAAACTACGGCCTATAATTGGATATAATAGTATCTGGTAGTCCATAGATTTGGTAGATATAATAGATATATAGTTAGGCTACCTCCTTGGCATTAATATCCTTATAATAGGGGATTAAGAACGGGCGCTTGCTAAAACAGTTAACTAGGATTATTACTATATTATATCTGTTACGGTCTGTAGGCAGCTCGTAAAAGTCTATAGAGATATACTGCTAGGGGCGTTCTGGTATTGGGAGTGGCTTTAATAGTCCTAGGGTCTTGTCCTGTAGAATTATAGACCTACGGTAGTTATTATAGTTCTATATATAGCGGTCAATATCTATAACCATTCCGGGCCAGTAGTATTGGTTACTAATAATTTTATAGGTCTTATTCTTTCTAAGGTAGGCCGTAGAGATCTAGGCATAAGCTTTAGCAATAAGCCGGGTCTATAAGTTCTGTTCCTTAGCTACTACTAGTCGTTCCTAATGCTTAAGTAGTCTGTTTTTAAGGGACTATAGGCTGGCAACATTCTTTGCCTTTTTATGGTACTCCTATAGAGAGGGGGCCGTACGGTTTACCTGCAGCAGTTTATTAATAAGGTTAAGTTCTATAGAGTTAATGGGATATATCTTAGCGTCTAAAGGGTCCGTATTTCGTTCTGCCTGTATTTAGGGGTTAGGGTGCTCTAGTTATAGTAGTGTCTGGGTCTGTAATAAGATCTTTATAGCCACCTAGTTACCTAGGTCCTATTTATGCCTTATAAGAGTATCTGCACGGTTTGTAGTGCCTAGTCTATATATAATTAAGAAGTTAAACTAAGATAGGATATCCGCCTAGCGTACCTACTAGGCCGTAAGGGCCTTAGTTATTATAAAGTATTCTAGGGCCTTATAATCTAAAACTACCTTAATAGGCTTAGGGGTCCCCTCTAGCTATATACGCCAGTGCTAAAAGCTAGAGATAATGGCTAGCATTTCTTTGTTATGGATATGGTAGTTTAGCTTGGCATCTATTATAGTCTTCGAATAGTATGTAATAGGGTGCTATTCTCCATCTAGTTGCTTTTAGGAGAAAACTCTAGCTATTGCGCTATTTAAGGCATCAGTTTCTAGCATTAAGGGCTATTCTAGGTTAAAGTGGGCAAGTAGGGGAGCTAATACCAGCCGTTTTTTAAGCTCATTAAAGGCCTGCATATATATGGCGTTAAAGTGGAATGGCTGGTTCTTCCTAGTAAGGTGGTTAAGAGGCTGGGCAATCCTGCTATAGTTCTTAATAAAGCGTTAGTAGAAGTTACAGAAACCTAAAAATAATTGCACCCCCTTTATAGTCCATGGGGGTGTCCACTGGTCGATTATGGCCGTTTTCTCTAGGTCGGCCTTAATTCTATCTATACTAATAATAAAACCTAGGTACTTTATACGCTTAACACTAAATTCTAATTTCCTAATATCGGCCTGGAGACCAGCCTTATAGAGCCATTATAGGACTTTATGGACATGCTCCTCGTGTTCTAACTTATTCTTAGAGTAGATTATAATGTTATCCAGGTAGGCTATATAGAAGTCGTTAAGGTAGTCAAAGAGTATATTATTTATATATCGTTGGTACGTAGCCGGTCCGTTGGTCAGTCTAAAAGGAAGTACTTTATATTTATATATTCTATAACGGGTCTAAAATATAGTAAGATCTTTTAATCTAGGGTCTATTCTAATCTGGTAAAAGGCCTAACAGATATTAAGCTTAGTAAAGATCTTAGCTCTACTTATTTAGGTTAAAGTCTTATTAAGTAAGGGCAGTAGGTAGCGGTCCTTGCGGGTTATATTATTTAGTTTGCGGTAGTTAATACAGAAACAAAGTCCTCCATTTAGCTTTTTGGTAAAGAGAATAGGCGAGTTAAAAGGGGCTTAACTAGGTTTAATAAAGCCCTTATTTAGGTTATTAATAAGGTACTGCTTTGTAGCCTATAATTTGGCAGTGGACTGCTAATAAAGGGGGCTATAGCTAAGTGTGTCTTCCTTATCTGGCTTAATCTTAATCTTGTGGTTATACGGTCGGTGAGGCGGGAGTATATTAGACACTGCCTTAGAGAACACGTCCTTAAATTTTTAGTATTAATAAGGTAGTTTCTGTTCTACTAGTTCCTTATCTATAAGCTTACCTTCCTATTCACTAAGCTTATTTTCCTTTTCCTTAATCATTTAATTAATTTCATATAAGCTAGTAGTAAAGGTAATAGTATTAGGTTAGATTAAGTTCTGGTAGAATCCTACAGTACTAATATAGCAGATATTAACTAGTAGGAGGTCCGTAGGTTTTTTTACGGACTATTATTGGGTTATATTTTGCAGTTTAGGGTTTATAATCTTTCTTAGCTCCTATTTCATCTTCCGCAAGTTATCCCTCCGGTCTATACGTTTAGTATAGCGTCTAATGCTCCTTACTATTCTTTATGGCTGTATAGGGCCTGAGTTCCCTGCGGGGAGCTCTACTAGCTTTTCACTAACTTTTTTAATCTCTAGTGTGGGTGGCATAATATAGGTAGTCTAGGGGCGGCGTAGTATGCGGACCTATTGTGGATTAAGCTATACATCTTTCTTAAAGGCCTGGTCTCTACGCATAGCATTAGCCTAGTAAATGGTGTCTACCTATAGCCGCATGAGGTTTTCTATTATAATGCTGATTTCTTTTATAAAGGAAGGGGTTAGGGGTAGGATTTTGGGCTAGATAAGCCGTCTGCTCTATATATCAAGCTATAAGCGTAAATAGGCTAGCCATTTTTTTTAAAAAATCATATTATGGCTTCCTAGGTCCGTAATAAGCAAGGGGACATTATACTATCTTCGTCCGTTAACACGGAGGTAAATCCGCAAGATTGTTATAATAGGTGGCCCTATCTATCCGTTATACCCGCGAATAGGAATTGGTTTGGGCAGTTCTTTAAGGGGTATATTTAGAAAATCAGCCAGCTTTATAGCACACTAGGTATCTATTAAGGCGAAGGCATTTATTCTAGAGTTAGCTAAAGCAGAGGTTAAAACTTAAAATCCATTATAAAATAAAGTATAAGGGATAGTATAGCTTCTTCCACTAACTAGCTGACCTAGATTAATATGTAATATATTAATCCCTTTTAACCCTAGAGAGGAGTCTTCCTCTAGGGTTCCTCTTTTTCCAACTCTATACTATCCTTTTGGATTAATAGAACCTCGCCCGCTTTTGTATTTATTGGGCAATCCTTTACAATATAGCCCTTCTAGCCGTAAGAGAAGCAAGCTCCCTAATCGCTAAGGGCCTATATACGGGGGTTGCTGTACGTAGGCCGAGCATTTACTGGACCTACGGCAGGACTAGCTGTACAACTAGCTGCTAAATTAGCGGCGGGCTATATGGCCAGTACTGTAGGGGTTGCAGATCTTACTAGGGCGCTATAGCCTATTTTGGTAGTACTTATATTCTAGTTAGCAGAGCTTCTAGTCTTATACCGCTTAGCATATGCCTTAATTTAATGAAGGCCCTAGTTAATAGCTAGGCATTAGTCTATAAGTTCCTTAAGCGTCTATACGGTAGTATAAACTGGCAGTATAGCGCGCTGTAGGTCTAGGGTAAGCTTATTAAAGAGGTCTAGCATTAGATCTTCCTAGGGGATTTAAGCCTGTCTAGCTAAGTATAGAAAGCGAGTCTAAAAGGCTAAGAAGGTCTCTATCGTTTTTATATTTAGGCTTTTATAATTAAGCCGGGCATTCTATACTTTAAAGGGGTCTTTATAAATGAAAGATAGGTGGTCGATTATCTCTTCTTTAGAGAGGAAGGGGTCTGCTAAGTCCTGGGCGTATCACGGACATAGGTATGTCTATGTGTTACCGCCGGTGCGGCCGAAGACATATGCCATTTTAGCTTAGGCATTAGGAAAGTGGTCCGCATTAACTTTAAGCTTGTCCTACAGTTAAAGCTTCTAGTTGTCGAATATAGGGTCGGTTCCATCTATAAGTAACGGGGGGTCTGTGACCTTCGCGGATCGCGATAATGCTGATGCTATATATTAGGCTAGGGCCTTAAGGACTGTAGCAAGCCTCTAGGTGTCCGATGATTTATCGCTAGGTATAGGGGTGTCTCTAGTTTTAAGCAGCTCTTAAAGCCGTTCGATTTTAGTATTAGCTGCTGTAAGCTCTTCCTAGGGGGTCAAGACGGCGACTATTTCACTATTAGAGGTATTTACGGGTCCTATAGCGGCTTTACCAGCTACTATATTTCTTGGCATAGTGGTAGGGGTACTAGGTAATTTCCAGTGTTTATTTATTTTCTAGGGTTCTGGTCCGTGCGTGTCCTATTTTTTAGGGTTTGCATTCTGTTTATGTTCTTTTGGTTTTGGTAATGTCCTTGGGGTCCTGTTCTATTTCCTTAGGGTCCTGTTCTGTTTCCTTATTCTATTTATGGTTTTGTAGATATATTTAAGTTCCTTCTTAGGAAGAGAGAGTGGTAACGAGCTTTAGATAATGTTAGTAACTTAGTCAATTAAGGTATGAGCACAGGAGGAGGGACGCGCAAGCCTATATAATTAGTAGTCTATAAACAAGAATCCAAAGCTAGAGAAAGAAAGGAGAAGAATAGCAGCGCCGCTTAATATTTTATGCGGTCCTCGAGTTACGTGACTTGCGTCTACTATAATCCACGTCTGCTAAGATCCACCGTTTTCTACTAGCGCCGTAATAAATGTTAAGGTTTAACCGCAGCTTATAAATTATCTTCTTAGATACCTTTACTGCCTCTATAATAGCTGCTATACTTTTATTAGCTTTAACACAAAGCCTAATTCTATAGACAACTTTATCTAAAAGGCGGCGGCCCATAATTATAATAATTATGGTAGTAAAATTGAAATCATACTCCCTCCGCTAAATTTTGGTAAGGTACGATGCGATTTTTTCTACTTGGCGAATTTTTACCGATATTTCGTAAACGACTGTAATCCTATCCAAGGATAGCCTGGATATCTATTATATATTAGGGGGGCTGATTTGGCGACACCTAAATAGGCTCTATTCCTATATTAAGGCGTCTTAGTCACTATAGTGCAGTCCTATATAGAGACGTCTCGGTCACTAGAGTATAGTCCTATATTAAGGCGTCTTAGTTGCTGCGGTGCAGTCCTATATTAAGACGTCTTAGTTACTAGAGTATAGTCCTACATCAAGGCGTCTTAGTCACTATAGTACAGTCCTATATCAAGACGTCTCGGTCACTAGTAGAGTCCTATATTAAGGCGTCTTGGTTACTACAGTAGTCCTATAGTAAAATAGTATTATATATATATATATACTGCTTAATATAGAGCCTTTCCCTCCCTTTCCCTCCCCTACCCTAAGGGCTGGTTAGTAGTTAGATATTCTTATAAAGCCAATCTAAAGAACGCTAGCCTCGTAGCTGTTTTAGCTAGTTAATAGCCTATCTTTTATCTCTTGCCGTACCGTCTTCTACGCGCCATCTTATATCCTTAATTATTCTACGGTAATGGCTATAGAATATAGCCTCGCCATTAACCCACTAGCGTGCCCCCTAGCAGTGATTAAGAGCTTTAATTAACGGCCCACCCGCTAGCCCTAAAGTCCACTTAGTCTAGAGCTAGAAGACCAAATTACTACCTTAAAGCATTTTATATTTCCTTAGCGGTGCCTATAGGTTAAGAATAAATAGAAAAGATAGTTGAGTATTATCTTATACCTACGCTAGTAGGGGCAATGCGGATATAGTAGACGGCTAAGCGGGTGGTGCGGATATAGTAGATAGCTAAGTAGGCGGTGCGGATATTATAGACGGTGGTGCAGATATTATAGACGGTGGTGCGGATATTATAGACGGCGGTGCGGATATTATAGATGGCGGTACGGATATTATAGACGGCTAAGCGGGCGGTATGGATATAGTAGATATTATAGTAGACGGCATGGGCTTACTTAAAGGTGGATATATAGACTCTATAGGCCCTATCTAGATACTCGTCTTCCCTTACTAGATCTATATAGGTATAAATAATGCTAATAACCTTTCTATCTCGCTAAGGCGTTCTAAGATCATCTACACGCGTAATTAAACCCCCTTTATCTTAGAGATCGCGGCCTTATATCTTAACTTAGCTACGGCCTTATAGGCAGGCCAGTATTTCCGTATTATTAGCTTATTTAGTGTAATTATATTAGCTAGCGAGCTTTCTACCTATGTAGCGAACCTCTAGTACTCCTCGCAGCCGAAAAGGGGGTCCTTTTATAGGGGGTAGAGCGGGAATTACTTATGTAGAATTACTAAGTCCTATAATAGGATTATCCTAAGTGCGTAGAGGAGGCGTAGAAATCCTAAGCCTGTAAGGTTAAGATATATAACCTTATTATCGGCCTTACCTAGGTAGTAGGCCTCTATATATTTTAGCTAGATATTAATCTTAGGCTATATCTTTAAATAAAGGGCCTCCTTTGGCACCTCCTATATATAGGGGAGAAAGTAGCCTTTTCCTTTCTTTAGGAAGCTGGTAATTAACCGTATAAACGTATGGGGTAGGTAGCCAAGGTAGGCTCCCGTTATTGTGTTTATATTCCAGTATCCGGCCTATCTAATTTAGGTCTCCTTAACGCCGCTAAGCTTGGCATACCAGACGCTCTACTTATAGGCGCTATAGGTCTTCTCCTTTAAGTAAATTCCTACCCCCTAAAATATCTTTTTATTCTATTTAAACTATATATAATAGCTTAGCGGCTGTTATGGTACTTTAATACTGCTAGGGAAGATATATAGGTTATAGTAGTCCTCCAGCTACTAAAAGGATGGGAAGCTCTTAGCACTATCTTTACCCTAGCAGTTAAAGAAGTAGAAGGCTATTATAGAGAGGGGGTAGAGAATAGGGTTAGCATTCTATATATAGCCTATATACTTAACCTTACTGTGCTAATTCTGCTTCCTTTATATTATTAATATAATTATACACAGCGCTAACTTGTCTAGTTTAGGCCCTTTATTCTCTAGTTTAATAAAAATAAGGTTAGTAAGCTAAACGTCTTATCTACTTTTACTATAGGTAACAGTAGTATAGCCTAAGGAATGGGTTAGAAAACGGCAGCTATATAGACTAAATAGGGTATATACGAACCTAATAAATGCTTGGCTGTAGTTTAAAGGTAAGACTTAACTAAACCTGGCTTCTTAGAGCCCGTTTCCCAGTACTAAGTAATCGCCTTTTTAAGCCCTTTAACATTATAGCCACTAGTAATTATAAATAGGCCTTAATTAATAAAGTTAATATATTAAATCCGGTCCTTATCGCGGCGGACGCTATCTAGTATTGCCGAGAGCTTTACCCCCCATAGCGGCTATAAGGTCTTACCTTCCGACTACTATATATAAAGCTTAGTAATAGCAGAGACGTAGCTATTTATAACTAAATATTAGACTATTTTGTTAAATAGAGCGTCTAGGGCCTCCTTATCCCATACCTCCCCTTCCTCCTTTACAGCTTCCTCCCCTTTGCCTATAGCTGCCCCTATAGCTACCTCTATAGCTACCCCTACGGCTACCTTCCCCCCTAGCTGCCTTATCTATTTAACTGTCTTCTACCTCTTCTTTACCCGCTCGCCATCTTTCTATATCTCTTTCCATTTTAACTTCCGTTTTTAATAGCTAGTAGCCCATAATTCTTAGTTAACAACTTACTGCTCTAAAAATAGGCAAAGCTTATCTTCTATTACCCAGACGCTGTCTGTATTGCCTTCTAGTTTCATATACTAGTCTTCCCACTCTTTCTACTTCGGCTTATATGCCCTTATAGTATTCTTCAAGCGCTAGGCCTTATAAATATCCTATAGCCGCGCCATCTAGGCCTTAAATTTGTTTTGGAGGCTATAGGAGGAGGAGGAGGATACTAGGGGGGCTTCCTTTAACTACAAAGTAGACTATAGGGTAAGAAGATTCTTAAAAGACTCTATCTCCGCAAGAGGTTAAGGGGAAGACGTATAAGCGCGGCGCGGGTATAGGTAAATAAAGTCACCAAACGCGTAAATATTAAAGGAGGATAAGAAGAAGAGAGCTCTATATTATAGAATTAGAATTATAGCAGGCCGTTCTATATAAAATTAGAAGCCCCGCACAAGCTAGGAGCCAGCGTAGGCATAAGAACAGAAAGAGGGTTAAAAAATAGATTGTCAAGGCGATAGTAAGGTTAAAGACGCGCAAGGACCTCCATACTAACCTAGTACTAACCTAGGCCTCAAAAACGCGTCCAAAAAGTAGGGGCCACCACCAAAGGGGGGGGGGGTAATATTTGGACGATATGTCGCGGACCTTAGGGGGTTATGCGTAACCTAAGGTTACGCTAAGCCTAACCCCGACCTCCGATACTAGATAATATCCAAATAATATCTAGATATCCATAAAATTTTAACTATAAACTAAACCTTTACCCACTATTGTACGACGCTAACTTTAAATATAATAAATTATAAGTTTAAATCCTACTAACTTTGGCCTTTATTAGGAAAATATAATTATTTAATATACTTCTCGTTCTACCATATAAGAGATTCTCCGGTAATATTGCCATACTATAAGTAAATTCTCCTCTCTATACGATATCTATATAACTAACTACTCTTAGAATAAGTAGAAGAGGGTAGAAGCTTTACCAGTAATTAATATAAAGGCTTAAGCGGGAGGTATATTAGAAAAGTAAGTACAGATAGAGAGGCTTATTAGGTAACAAAGTTATCTCGCCTATATATATTGTTCCGCATAGCCATGCCTAGTATTTTGCCAGTCACTCGCTTACCTTTTAGGGTTTATACCGTGGCTAGGTAGTGTGAAGCCTATTACCTTACAAGGCCCTTATATATACAATTCTAATTTAAAGCCATAGATCTCTAAATACAATTATAAGTAACCTATATTACTTATATAAGGCAGAGAGCTAATTAATACTAGTTCTACGAGGTTTATACGGCGACTCCACGTCATCTAGTAGGCCCTTGCTCTTTTACTAAGTATCAGAGGATTCTATAGTAGGTGCTATGGAAATTATAAGTAGCGGGATTATAGGGCTTAATATTTAGCGTACAAAAAAAAATCTTAGCCTATAGCGGCGGCAGCAGGAGCACTAAAGGGTAGGGATTGGATTATGGAACTAGAGGATAAGTGTGACGGTACTGGGGCACCGTCCCCTGTAGCTAGCTTGGCGCAATATCCGGAGTTCGCCCGTACTGTGTATATTACCCCCTAGAGCCTCCTTTCCTCTTCTTCTTCTCCTTAACTTAGTATTCTTATATAGTAGCAATCTATAAGCTTTAGTTCGGAAGCATTTATACAAGCCTATCACATTATACTAAGCTCACCCAACCCCTGGGGACTTCGTCTGCAATAATGCATCAACGCGTTATACTCAAACCTCCCTTTTCCCTTGCCTGGGAAGGCCTAGATAATATCCCACCCTATTCCGTAGGTCCTTAAGGACTCGCGTTAAACACCCCTAGCTTAAGACGTCAACAATACGCAGCTAGAAGGTCTCCTGTGGTTGCAATTAAATGCCGACTTTAATGGCCAAGGACACGTGCCTGGGAAGGCTTTAAAATATCTCACCCCTCTAACCTTTTTAACTAATACGGAGTTATACAAGCTATAGAGACGACCCCAGTTAAAACTCAGCCTAGGGCTACAAGGAACGAAATTAATTAAGACTCAGCCGTAACGCTATAATAAACAACATTAATGGATACCCAGACTACTGCTGTGATAACCACCCTAATTAATACTAAGCTATACAAGGAGAAACAAAATCAATTAGGAAGGACTTAACACTTGTACTATACTACTACCTTAAACCCAATTACCAACTGTGCCAATATACCTACAGTCTGATTAACCAAATAATTGCGCTAGTATGCCTATAATCAAACCCAATAACCTATCGCGCCAATATACCTACAACACAACTCTCTAACTGTAAGGGCGCGAAGAGGCTTTAAGGAAGATTCAAAGGAACAATATAAATTCTATCTAAATCTAAGGGTATATAGCTCTTGCAGAGAACAAGACGTTGCGTAAAGAAGAGAAAGAAATTACGGGAGAACCCTGTAATTAAATAGTCAGGGGTCTTGGTGGTCGATGCGTGCGCACGTGCGCGCGCGGTCTTCGACGGACTTCGGTAATTCGATTAATCTATCAGAACTTGGCAGAAGTTAATTAAGCTAGCAGAATTCGGCAGAATTTGGTTAAAGCGTCAGACTTTATCTATTAAGTGTTTTACCAAGACATTCCTACTATAACTGGGCTAGTCCCATTATAGTACCCCCCCTTTTAGCCAAAGGTCCAAAAACAATTTAATTTAGTTAAGAATTTATTTTTATTATGTCGTATTTTGCGTTAGGTGGCGGTATAGAGTTTTACCAGTTCTAATTGTTAAACGGACTAATTAGGATTTTCTATCCCCGGGATAGAAAATTGCTATTAGCTTAGTAAAGGCGGTAAGCCGAACTAATATCTTTATAGTAGGTCTTAGCAAGGCAAATCTAACTAATTAGATAACTTTAACCGCTAGTTAAAGTTCCTCAATATCTTACGCGTTATATAACTGTGTTATAAGCGTTATAGTATTTTTTAAGTTCTTTTTAATTTTAAGTTTCCTACTATTGTATTTCGTGTATTTATATTAGGTGGCAGTTATTTACCTTTATGTTGTGTCCATCTAGCTAGAGTATGTTGCAAAGGATGGTCCTTATAGAATTCTTTTACTAAGGAAGGTGCGTCGGCTTTAATCTAGTTATAGGTTTCCTAGGTTTATATTTTATATTCTTCCCACTTAATAAGAAGTTTAAATTGTTTAGATTATGTTTTCTATTGCATATTATTAATTAAGTTAATAAAGTAAGAACTATTACCATTATTAACAATTACGAGAGGTGGCGGCGGCACTTTATAGGTTATAGGTTTGTCTTTTAAGGGTTACAGCAAGCTTACGTAAAACATTAGATATATTTTTATCTCAGTTAGTAGTTTAAGCTTATAAGCATATAGGCTTAATTTCTTCTTAATTTAGTATAGGCCTATAAATTTCCAATTAAGTTTCTTTAAGGGCCGTTAAGTCTTTAGGTTTTGTATATTTAGGTAAACCATATTATCTTCCTTAAAGTCCTATACGGGAGCTCGTTCTTTATTCACATACCATTCCTATACCGTTTAAGCGTACGTTAATTCACTTTATAATAGCTCTATTAACTGCTTTATTTAATTAGCGAAGTTATACGCGTTAATTAACTAAATCCGTTTAATTGTGGGTCCTATTATATTAATTTTAGGTTATAGTTTAAATCTAAATTAGGGGTCTTATCTATAGGTTATATAGAACGGCTTATGCCTATTAATACGTTTATTATATTATTCGCAGTAAACTTAGCTAAAGGTAGCCATTTTTCCTAGTTATCTTGCAGGTAGGAGTAGTATATTTATAGGTATTATTCCATAATCATATTCACAATTTTAGTTTAACTATCTATCTCCGGATAAAATATAGTTAAGAGTTATATTTAAATGCTTAATTGTTTGCATAGAGCTTACCAGAAGTCTAAAACAAACTAGCTTCTATAGTCGGATATTATTAAGTTAGGAAGTCCGTGTAGCTTAAAGATATACTTAATAAAACATTCGGCTACTAATATTACATTAATTAAGTCTATAGGGATTATATATCGCATTTTTATAAGACGGTTAATAACTACTATAACATTCATAAACCTATTACTATTAGGCAAGTTAACTACAAAGTTAATTAAGATATCGCGCCATCTTTACATTGGAATTAATAGCGGTTAAAGTACTTCTTACTTCTTTATATAAGAGGTCTTTCCACGCACGCATATCCTGCATGCTTAAACGTATTTTTGTATATAGTCGTATATTATAGGCTAGTAGTATACTTATTAAACAATCTTATAAGTCTTTATACGGCCAGGATGCCCTACTATAGGGGAGTTGTATATAAATCCAAGTATCTTAAATTATAAAGGTTTAGAATTCGGAACTACCATCTTCTATTAATAGTACAATCAATCGTTTTGAATTTCGTATTTAGCGAGTATAATATCCTTATACTATCGTTTTCCTATTTAAATCGCTTTTATTATATCTATTATCTATATATCGTTCTTATATTTATATTCCATTTGCTTATTAATTTCTATTTCCTATTTATTAACTTCTAATTCGTTTCTGTTAAGTTCCGTATCTAGGAATATAGGATATAGTTTTTTAAAATATTTAGGGGGTAATAAGATCCATAATTAATTTATAATCCGTTTATCTAAAGCATTCGCAGGTAGGTCTTATAATTATTATATTAATGTGTTAGGCTTCTAATTAAGTTTGCCTAGTTAGTATATAATCTTAAAGTTGAATTATAAGAGGTATTCGGCCTAACGAATTTAGCGCTGCGTTAATTGCTTTATAGTTATAAAGTACTACAGGTTCTTATAGTCCGTTAATATACATATTAGGAACAACAATCCTTCTAGCTTAGGACGTCATTATTTAAAGTATCTAATAATTATAAGCAGTTCCTTATTATATATCTTATAGTTTATTTCAGTAGGGGCGAGTTTCTAAGAGAGAAAGGCTACTAGACATAGCTCGCCGTTCTTATTATATTGTAACAATACTCCCCCTAGCGCATAATTAGACGAGTCCGTTTTAACAAAGTTAGGGTTAAAGTAGGCGAGGATTAGAGTAGTTGTAAAGCGAAATTTTAAGTTATTAAAAGCTTATTCACATTTAGTAGACCATTTAAATTTTATATTCTTTTTTATTAGGTTTATTAATAGCTAGGCAATTTCTAAGAAGTAGTTAATAAACTAATAATAGAAGTTTGCAAATTCTAGAAATCCTTAAATGTCTTATACGTTACTAGGGCTTCCCTAGTTCACAATTACAGTAATTTTCTTAGGGTCCATTTTGATTCCATTATAGGATATAATTAGGCCTAGGTACGTAACTTCGGACGCGTAGAACTTGTATTTCTTAATATTATATTATAAACCCGCGTCTCGCAGGCGTTTAAGGACCATTTGGATATACTTCCGGTGTTTAGAAAGCAAAAACAAGTAGATTAAGATATTATTAATATACACAGTAACAAATACATTAAGGAATTCACGAAGCGTATTATTAATATATTATTAAAACGTACTAGGACCATTCTTTATACCAAATAGCATTACTAGGTATTTAAAGAGTCCCTATTATATACAAAAAGCTATATACTTCTCGTCTCCTTTATAGACACGGATTTGGTTAAAGGCAGTAACTATATTAAGCTTCGTAAAGTACCGTGCCTTTAATAAGCGGTCAAGCATTTCTTAAATTAGGGGAATAGGATATCAGTTTTAAATCATAATTACATTTAGAGTTTAATAATTAACATAGAATCTTAAGCCTCCTCCTAGCTTTTTAATAAATAGTACAGGTAAGGCGAATAGAGATTAACTAGGGCAAATAAATCCTTTTTCTAAATACTTATTAAGGTATTATCGCATCATAAGCAGTTCTTCTTATAATATACTATATAGTGGACCGAACTTTAGTGTTATATTAGGTTCAAGTTCTATCTTAAAATCGTATATATCCTAATGCGGGGGTAGTTAGTCTGCAAATCTTTTCTTAAACTTATTAATTAGATTATGGTACTCTTTAGGCATAAGAGGTCAAGGGTTAATATATTACTTTAATTCTAGTGCTTTCTTAATATCTTCTATAGTAACAGTAAAGATTTCATAGTCTCATTTTCGTGCTAACAAAATAAAAGGTACGGCTTGTATTATATAAATTTTAAGAGGTTTTGGTATAATGTCTTCGCATTCTTTACTATAATTGGCAGTTATAGCTTTATCGTTTTAATTCAGGGTCTGTGGCAGGGGCAGTTTATATTATATTAAATTTAAATAATCTTATGCATGTTTATAGGGCAGGTGGTATTTTAAGCAATAGCTTTAGCAGTAGGTTATATAGAACTTTAGTATTTCTTTAACCCAGCTAATTAAAGGGTTGTATTATTTTAGCTATCTATATCCAAGTATTATTTTATATTGCTTTAAGGGTGTTACAAATAGGGAAACGTATTTAAGGTATTTACCTATCCGCATTTTCATAAGAGCGTAGTGCGTTAATTCGCCATATATTAAGGGTTTGCTATTAAAGCCTTATAGGCCTTAGGGCTTATTAAGTTTCTTTAAATTCAGGTATTAGGTTTTTGTGTAGTTTATATTAATAAAGCCTATACTAGTAGCTCCGCTATCTATAAGGATTTATATCTCCTTCTATTTTCCAAGTATTTAAATTTTGCTAAGTATATTAAAGGAGTTGTGTTGTGTATTAGCGCTGGAAGAGCCTAGACACTTATACTCTTCCACTTCTTGTCCTAAGGCGCGACTTGGCCCTAGGACAATTCGTTTTCCAAGTTAGTTAAGGGTAATATACTTTATAACAACTGGGTATGATTTATAGGACGAGTACAAGTTAAGGAGTAAGTACGGCTTAAAGAGCGAGTACGATTTAAGGAGTGGGAGGAATTACGGCAGACTTTTTTAAAAGGGTAAGTTCGGCAATTCCTTTAGATATGTCCTTTTCTACCATATCCAAAGCATTCTCTATTTGCGGCTTGAGTTCTTTGTTTGTTAGTTCCTAAGGGTGTATAGGATTAAGTGGCGTCAAGGTCTATAGGGTCGTGCGTAGGTTTCAAAAAAGGGTCGTATTTTAGGGTATATATCAGTTTTATAGAGTCTTAAACACGAGGTGTGGTTAGCTTTAGGGAACAAGTCTATTTGTTATATTAAAGGTCCTTATTAATTTATTAATATATTATAGCAAATTCGGGTAGGTTCTTTAGCAGTTCCCTACCTACTAACTATACTCTAATTTTATCCAAAATAGCTCATTAAAGAGCAGTAACTTTAGCGGCTTTATTCTAATCCAGTTTACTAATAAGGCCTAAAAATTCCAAAAAGAAGCTAGTAAATTCTCAGTTCTGTTATTATAGGTGTTTAAGTTTGGTAATAGCGGTATATTTATAGCTGGCGTTATCGTACATTTATTCTAATAGAGAGATAAAGGTTTCAAAATTAATAAAGGTGCTATTATAGAAGAATGGGTCTATAGTTTATATAGCGTCTTTGTTTAAACAAGACATTCCATAGCTAATCTTGCTAGCTTTAGTAGGGTATTAGTTATAGTTTATTAAAAGTTTAAGACGGAGCTTAGTTACAAAGGGGCGCAGGTTATTTTAATTTCTATTAAATATTAAAGGGTTAGGAAGCTTTTCTAATTTCATAGTAGGTACTAGGTTTATTATAGGTATAGGTTAAGCTACTATTACTAGTTTAGGGTTCGCATTTAACGGGCTAGGTTTGCATACAGTTATCTTAATCTTATTTATAGGTGTTGCTATTAGGGTTTCCAACACAAGTACTTTAGCGTCGTAGAGTTCTTTATATATTGCTTTAATTAATTACTAATACTAGGCTTCTAGTATAGCTCATTACTAGGCTAAGGCATCCGTAAAGGACTGTTGCATTATAGTTATTTATTCCCTAACTAGGGCCATAATAGTTAACGTGGCGGATTTAAGTTCATTTACCATTTTAAGGGTAGTGGTATTAACGCAATGTAATGTAAGAGCGCAAAGAGGCTTTAAGGAAGATTCAAAGGAACAATATAAATTCTATCTAAATCTAAGGGTATATAGCTCTTGCAGAGAACAAGACATTATATAAAGAAGAGAAAGGAATTACGGGAGAACCCTATAATTAAATAGTCAGGGGTCTTGGTGGTCGATACATGCGCACGTGCGCGCGTGGTCTTCGACGGACTTCGGTAATTCGATTGATCTGTCAGAACTTGGCAGAAGTCGATCAAGCTGGCAGAATTCGGCAGAATTTAGTCAAAGCGTTGGACTTCATCTGTCGAGTGTTTTACCAAGACATTCCTACTGTAACTAGGCTAGTCCCGTTATACTAACTTGTCTATAAACACCCTTATAGACACCTATTAAGTTCTTATTAACAACTACTATATCTAATCAACCCAAGCATCACATTAACCTAGATAGTCCCTTAATCTTACGGCCAAATACATCTATAAGTATCACAATCCTATATATAGGGGTACTAGGAATCTGGGGAGAATTTAAGTAATTTATAGCATTTTTAATTAAGAGAACAGATTAGGAGAATTATTCTAATTTATAGCACTCTCCAATAGCTCTATAGATAAGCCTATTTATTTCTATAACCTCTTACAAACTATTAACGCGTTTCTCTTAATAGCCATTTATATAACCTTCTATGAATAAGGCAGCCTACCATTATGAAAGTATGTCTTACCAGTTGTTGACAAGAATTAAAATATTGATATATACACTCTTAATATGTACGCTCCCAATACCATTTATTAACTACCCTTAAGACTACCTACCAACTTAACGGCAGCCCCCTTTAAATAATAATATGCGAATCTGCTCTCTAATAGCATCTTGTTGAATCGGACGCTATATAACAGCTTACCCTTATACAACTATGCTTGAATATTAAAGCGTACTCTCTCTTTAATACCTTCAACTCTAATAAGAATTGAAATATCAACACGTACCCTCTTAATACCTCTTTCGATACCTCTAACAACAATTTAATATGCTAAGTCACAACGGCATTCCTATAAGTCCCCAATTGATCCTAGATATCTGTCACCCACGGCAATATCCTCAATCGAACATAAGTATTCGAATACGCCTATTAACCCTACAGCGTACCTTTAAATCTCCTAATAACACTTAAACACGTCTACCGTTTTATAACAACCTATTCTAAGAATCACAAGAATATTAACAGACTATATACCAATACCCTAATCGATTCCTGTTAAATTATTAAATATACTACAATTAACAGTATACTTTAACTAATTAATACCTTAATGAGAATCAACTTATTAGCGCGTCTCCCTTAATACCCTACTCATACAATAACTGGTTAAATGTACTATAATCAACAGCATACCTTTAACTAATTAATTAACATCTCAAACTACCTACCAATTAATAGTAGACCTCAAGAAACCAATAGACAGATCATGCCGTTACGTCTATAATCCGAATGCAATTTAAACGCAACCCAAATGCAATTTAAACGCAAACCCAACCAACCGTCGTGCTAATATGCCTACAATACGAACTACAACTTTGACAACGACCGTATAAGTTTATTAACAATCAACTGCCTCTCTTACTAATTTAATCGTCTTCTTCTCCACCTATAGTAATCCTTTTTAACTAACACTAAGCTACGCATACTAAGGAACAACTAACGGTTAATACTAAGTTATACAAGCTTTACCTTAGGCATTTGTACACTTCAATAATAAGGTTAATACTGAGCTATATAAGCTTTAACAACGAAATTAATTTAGACGAACTGGATAATAATTGCACCATTACGCCTATAATCCAAATGCGATTCAAACACAATTTAAATGCAAACTAATTAACTAATTGTGCCATTACGCCTATAATTAATAGACCAACAATAGCGCTAATATGCCTACTATCTCAACCTAACAACAACTATGCTGCTCCTACAGTCTAACTAACAGACCAATTGCGCCATTACGCCTATAATCCAAATGCGATTCAAATACAACCCAAATATAATTTAAATGTAAACCCAACAGACTGATTGTGCCACTATGCCTACAATCCACTAACAAAATAATCATGCCAATATGCCTACAATCTACCAACTAACTAATAGACCAAGCTCTACATTCAACCACTATTACCACCTGATACTTACACCATACTGCTATTACAGTAGACCTCCACTACTCTGCCTACAGCTGATTAACCCTTACTGCTTTATCAGCAGCCAACTAACCCTTGCTGCTCTGCCTATAGCTAATTAACCACTTACTGCCCTGCCTATAGCCAACCAACTTCTACTGCTCCACCTATAGTAATAACTATATATAAGGTAGAGCTTTGCTCCCTAGAATACAACCCTATCACTAGCACTGTACTACTACCTAAATTAACAAGCTCCGCGCCAATATGCCTATAGAACTACAACCTATTAATAAGCATCGCGCTAATACACCTGCGATACAAATACAATTCAAATATAACCTGAACGTGATTCGAATGCAAACCAACTAATGGATTATGCCGTTATGCCTATGATCCACCAACCAAACGATCGCGCTGACACGCTTGCAATTAATTAACCAATGATAGTACCAATACGCCTGCTATCTACCATCTGACGCTAGTACCGTACTGCCACCCAACCTCTACTACAATATGCCTCTCGCAGCTAAACTAATACCTTACTGCCTACTATAGCACCACAATCAACTTCTACTGCTCTACCTACAGTACCACACTCAACCTCTGCTGCTTTGCCTACAGCTAAACAAACAGACCCCTGCTGCCCTGCCTGCAGCTGATCCCAATTTAACCATTACTACTCTGCCTATAGCACCATAACTAACTTCTACTGCCCTACTTATAGTAACAACTATATACAAGGAGAGTTTTGCTCCTTGGAATACACCCTGCCGCTAACACCATACTACTGCCTAAATTAATAAGACTTCGCGCCGATACGCCTACGAATATAATATCGCCACTAGCACTATACTGCTACCCAAACTAATAAGTATCGTGCTGATACGCCTGTGACCTAAATGCAATTCAAATATAACCTGATGGTGATTTGAATGCGAACCCAACTAATCAATTATGCCAATACGCCTGCAATCTGCTGATAAGATTCCGTGCCGATCTACCTACGGAATACAACCCTATTACTGGCATTATACTGCCACCTAAACGACCCTATTACTAGTACTGTACTACTACTGGACCTCTGCTGCTCTGCCTACAGCTAATTAACCTTTACTACTCCACCTACAGCTAAACACAATACCTTGCTACGTTACTATAGCCAACCAACGCCTACTGCCCTACCTGCAGCACCATAACCAACTCCTACTGCCCCACTTACAGTAGTAACTATATATAAGGAAGAGCTTTACCCCTTGGAATACGACCTACTACTAGCACCGTACTACTACTAAACGGACAAGATCTCGTGCCGATATATATACGAGCTACAACTCCCTAACCCTCCCACCCTTATTAAAACTTTTTTACCTGCCTTTTTATAAAAGGGGGAGTAGGGGGGCTTTTTTTATGGCTTGGGGCGCGCCATAACAAAAGGGGGGATAGAGAGCTAGGAGGTACTGGAGTTCTAGAGGAAGAACAACGGCCAACAGAGGGCTCCTAGCGATATACCTCTCGCAGCAGCAGGAGCTGCAGGACGGCTGCCTGCCCTATATTAACTGGTATAGCAATATACCCCTCGTAGTAGCAGGAGCTACAGGACTACTGCAAGTCTTATGTTAACCAGCATCGCGATTAAGCGCCAGATACTAGATTTTTTTTTCTTTCTTTTCTTTCTCTTCTTTCTCTTCCACAGGGGGATAAAGCCTAAGGGCAGGCTTTTTTAGAAAGGGGGGGGGGGGTAATGTGACGGTGCTGGGGCACCGTCCCCTATAGCTAGCTTGGCGCAATATTCGGAGTTCGCCTAGAAGCTTAAGCTTAATATATAAAAATACCAGAAGAACTGGTATTTTACTATAAAAAGGATATTTAAAGAACCTAAACCTAAATCTAATACTAACTCCGTACCTAATACTAAACCTAAAACTATATAAGAAACTAAGGATAACCTAAGCTTGCTTAATACCTTAGATATCTATATAATTAGAGCTACCCTATTAGTATAACTTGCCAGGAAACCTAAATATATAATCTTTACCATTATAATGGCCGATATTAAAAAGGCCCTAGTACTAAAGAAGTATATTAACCCTACTATAAAAGTACTAGTATACTACTATAGACGTCTAGAAGTATTTTTATAAAAGGAAGCTAATAAGTTAGTAGAGCACTAACTATATAACTATAAGATTATACTTAAAGAAGGAAAATAGCTAGGATTTAGACCCTTATATAGAATATCCTAAAATAAACTCTAAGTGCTACAGATGTACTTAGACGAACACCTCAGTAAAGGATTTATTAGAGTAAGCTCTTTACCTATAGCTATACCAATAATCTTTATTAAGAAACCTAGCTGCGGTTTATACTTCTATATAGACTACTAAGCTCTTAATACTATTACTATTAAGAATTAGTATCCACTCCTGTTAATTTAAAAGATATTAAACCAATTAAGTAAGGCTTGCTACTATATAAAACTTAACTTTATTTACGTATTTAACCGCCTCCGTATTATAAAAGGAGATAAATAGCTTACTATATTCTACACTAGGTATAGACTATTTAAATACTTAGTAATGCTGTTTGGCCTTATAAATGCCCTAAGTTAATTTTAGTACTTTATAAATAATACTCTATAACCTTACCTAGACGTTTTCTATACTGCTTATATTAACGATATTTTAGTATATAGTAATAACCTAACTAAATATAAGAAATACGTTAACCTTATTTTAGAAGCTCTATGTGGAGCTAGCCTATAGTTAAATATAGATAAATACAAATTCCATAAAACGGAAGTTCTATACCTTAGACTTATTATTTCTATATAGTATATAAATGGACCCAAAGAAAATTAAAGTAATTGTAAACTAGTAAGAACTTAAAAATATTAAGGACATAAGAGCTTTTATAGAATTTGCTAACTTCTACTAATAGTTTATTAACAACTTCTCTACTTTAGTTTTACCCCTTATAGCTCTAACCCAAAAGAATAAAGCCTTTATTTTTAATAAGGAATATAAGAAGGCCTTTGCCTATCTAAAAGTTATATTTACTACTGCACCTCTACTCTAATACTTTAACCTAAACTAAAAGAGTGTTATAGAAGCTAATTTATCTAACTATATTACTAGAGGTATTCTATTTTAGTATAATAAGGAAGGAGTACTGCACCCTATAGTATACTTCTTAAAATAACTAAGTCTAGCTAAATATAACTACGAGATCTATAATAAGGAATTATTAGCCATTATTAAATATTTTAAATAATAGCGACCTAAACTGGAAGGCGCCGGATTTCTAATTAAGGTCCTTAGTAACTATAAGAATCTATAGTATTTTATAACTATAAAATAGCTAAGTTATTATTAAGCCTACTAGTTAGAATATCTATCTTATTTCCAATTCTTAATTATATCCCGCCTAGGTATTTAAGGTTAAAAACCTAATACTCTAATATAATATTTATAAGATATACCAGTATAGGAAAAAGCGTACACCTACTATAATTAAACCCTACTTTACCCTAAGCTATTTAACCCTCCTATTAAAAACGTTATAATATACATCCTTTAAATAACTAATTAATTAATTAAATAGATAATAGTTAACAAATACCTAAATAATGAGTTTATTTAAGAGATGCTTAAGCTAATTTAAGATGGCATTAGATGCTTTAAAAGGATTTCTCTAAGTAAATATAAAGTTTATAAAGACCGCTTGTACTATAGGAACCGCCTAGTTATACCTAACTATAATAAACTTAAGCTTAAGCTTCTTAAATATATATATAACCTATTAGTAGCTAATTACCTAAGCCAAGGAAAAACCCTAAAACTGCTTTAATAAGAATATTACTAGCCAAATATATATAATATAATATAAAGGTATATCTTTAGCTGTGTTACGGTGCTGCAATAAAGTAGACTAAATAACTACGTTGTGGTATAAAGAGGAGAAGAGGCGAAAGGGGTATTATATACAAGTAGTAGGGCCAGGCGCCAAGGCGCTAATAGTGGGCTAGCCAACTATAGGAAATAGTACGAGACAGTATAAAACAGTATGCAATAGGTCAGTGCCGTGACAGTACTCTCCTCCCCTAGAAGGTTTGGTCCCCAAACTAAACAAGTAACTCTAAAATAGAATATTACGGTACTAGCAAACTGCCGTTAGATTACCATTAGATTGCCATTAAGTAATAGTAAATTACGGTTATATAGCCAGTGGCTACGGTGTTAGTAGAAAACGGTAGATTTAGTAAGCAAAGATATTAGTTTCGCTTACCGCTTTTAGCCAAGCTAATAACTGGCTAGCTTAACAAATAGCATTAGTAAAACTCTATACTGCTACCTAAACCAACTAGGCGCGGCGCTCTTGGCAAAAATCTAACCAATTAGATAACTTTAACCGGCGGTTAAAGTTCCCTAAGATCTTAACTTTTCTAAATTATTATAGTCGTCGTTTATAGCCTTGACGTGGCGAGTCTCTTTTATCTTATACCCAGTCTAGGGGTCCGGGCTTCTTAGGGTGTTGTTTATAAAACTTTAGTAGTGCGCGCTCGCACCCTTTTAGGGACTTTTTAGGTTCCTAGATTTTCTTATTATAATACTTCCACTTAATATAGTACGTTAAGCCGTGCTCGTCCCTTTATTTACTATGTATATTAAAAAAAATTTTAAATTCCCACTTATCCGTAATATTGCCATCGTTATTTCTTTTAGCTATCCTACCTATAATATTACGACGTTCCTCTTTATTAATATGTGCTTAGCTAGGGATCTCCTTAGGGAACTAGAGGCGGACTTTTAACGTATAGAAAGACTTATTAATGCAAATATAGTCTAGGAGGTCCACCACAATTGCCCCTCTATAGGCAGCTAAGACGGGCCAGAGTCTATCCTAGTTATTATCCCATTTTCTCTTAGGCCAGTTAGTCTTTATATTTTTAAGGCTAACTATAACCATATTATCCTTTTTAAATATTATACCTTCGTCTTGTTTTATATTAGTGTTATCTTTATAGCGTTACTAGGAGATATAAGCTAGAGCTTTAAGCTGAGTTAGGATACGCTTAAAGCGGTTAGCAATAGTATTAGCTTATAGGTACTCTTTCTTTGCGTATATAGACAGGGCTAATAGCTAGGGGCCCGCTGGTTTAATGCCTAGATATGGGTTATAGCTATAGTTAGCAAAGAATGGTAAGATTCCTGTAGTCTTATTAACTTAGTTATTTATAGCAAACTTAGCAAGGGGAAGCTAATCTACCTAATTATCTTAGGTAAAGCTCACAAAAGCGCGTAGGTACTTATTTATTGCTGCATTAACGATCTTAGTCTAACCATCTGTTTTAGGGTGCTATATGGAACTAGAGTTTAGGGTTACTTTTAGGCGCTAGTTTAGGCGGCGCTAGAAGTTAGAGATAAGTAAAGACCCTCTATTAGAAATAATAGTACTTAAGGCGCCGTGTAACTTATAGACAGTATAGGTAAATGCTTTAATAAGCTCCTTAGTGTCTAGGCTGGTAATAGGAATAAAGTATCTTATCTTTATTAGGCGGTCAACGGCGATAAAGATGTGTCTATATATTTTGCCGTTGCGAAGGCACTTAGGCAGGTTAACAACGTAGTTAATGGAGATATCGGTCCATGGGTGGACTAGTAGTTCTAGTGGTTTTAGGAAACCGGGTAGTGCTAAGCGTGGGGTCTTTATGCGGAAGTAGAGAGCGTAGTCTTTTATAAAGGTAGCTATAAACTGTAAAATACCTGGCCACTAATAGGTTTAACTAAGGAGGTTTAGGGTCTTAACGCGGCCCAGGTGGCCTGTAGGACCTAAACTGTACGTATAGTGTATAACTTCTAGTTAGAGTTTAGGTAAATTAGGGACAAATACTCGGTTTCTATAGTAGATTAGGCCGTTAATAATTAAGTATTTGGATTTATTATAGCGGAGTAACTTCCTAATCTACTTAGGCCAGCGGCGTGCCTTACGGCCTTCCTATTTTTATAGCGCGGCCAATATATCTTTAGCTAGTTTATTCTCTTTATAGGCATTCTTAATAAGCTTTTTAAGGGTTTTTCTCTTAGGCTCTAGGTTTATTACTATAATAAAGTCCTTAATGCTCTAGTCTTGGGATTTGCTTAATAGCTCGTCTAGGATAGCAGGGTTAACTTTTTTTGGTAGTAAAATAACGCGGTCTCTGTATTATAGGCGTTTGTCACTAGCGTTAGTAGGTACTACGCCTAGGAGGCAGCTAAAAGCGTCTGGAATTATAGCTTTAGTGTTAGGCCTATAGGTATTAATAAAGTTAAACTAAGAGAGGAACTTAGCCCAACGGACTTGGCGCTAGTTTAATTATTTTATTATTATAAAGGTCTAGAGGTTCTTATAGTCCGTAATAATCTTAAATGGTTGCTTAGTTTCTTATAGTTTGGGGCGCCATTCTTCTAGTACTTTTATAATTACTAAAAGCTCCTTATTATATATCTTATAGTTATATTTAGGGGCGAAATGTTTGGCGGAGAAGAACGTAACTGGCTTAAGTTTGCTATCTTTACTAGCCTAGTAGAGCACTCCTCCTAAAGCCTAGTTTAAGGTGTCTATTTCTACTACGGTCTTCTTTATATAGTTATAGTACACTAAGACTAGTGCTATAGTAAACGCTATTTTTAGGGTCTAGAACACCTGTGCTTAATTAGGGCTCTATAACCAGTTAGTGCTTTTCTTTAGTAGCCTAGTTATAGGCTTAACTACCTTAGAATAGCCTTAGATAAATTATTAGTAGAAGTTCGCGAAGCTAAGAAATTGCTATAGTTCCTTAACTAATGTTAGGTGTAACGGAACCTTGTAGTAGGAACTACGGTGGGTCCTGTTATTGGGCTAGGTATGTAGGTATGAACAGTTTAACAATATAATAATAATTGGTGGAGTGGTTGCCTAATAGATTAACTCTAATTGTATTCTAAGATTTACTACGAAGAGAGAACTATCTGGGTAGGGACTGTGGTCCTTTAAATACACAACCTTACGCCTAAGAAATCCCTTCGCTCCGTAAGGTACGTGTGCTCTATATACTCCGTATAGATTACATAGATCACACAGATTATATAGATTACACTATATAACCTTAGCTATTATTCCTTGTCACATGGTTCCACCAGATCTATTTTAGACTGTGCTTGTATTAACTAACTAGCTTCCTCCGACTCTTCTCTAAGTAGTTATAATATTGTACTTAAGCTGTCCGTAATACTATCTCCCTTCTCTTTATCTTCGTCCTTAAAGATTCCTAATATCTCCAAGTTGTTTACTAGAGGTATAATGTCCGTTTAATTAACTTGGTTAATATCCTTACTTATTATACCTAAAGCATCTTCTTCCTCTTTAACCCTTTGTTGTGCGCATACGGTTTCCTCTATACTATTACTAGGTAAGATAATGCCGTCTCTATGTTCTCGTTGTGCGAAAGAGGAGCTAGTTTGTATTACGCTAGTAAGTCCTATTGCTTAATAACTATCCTTTTGTTTGGAGTGCACTAAAGCAAACGTTTATTCCTCCTGTGACGTTCGTTCTGTTTCTGACGCTAAGTGTGCGCGTCCTATAACTCTTAATAGTTTTCTGGTTCCCTAAGTAACCTATTATAGGGTCTTGCGTTTAGTCTACTGCTGTGAAACTTAATGATAAGCTCTCTACCTCCCTTGCGGAGCTTTAGCGTACTTGTGCCGCTTACGAGGCGTACCTATCTGCCTCGGCGTGTCTTTTTTGTCTTAAGAAGGTTTGTAAGAAGGTTCGTTCTAAGAAGTGGAAACTTGTTTAATAAGGCTTGTAGGAACTTGGCGATAAAAGAACGGATTCCCTTCTGACTAAGAGGGAAATAGCTCTGAGTAGCTTGGTAGGTGTTCCTCTTGGGTCCCCCTTAGGTAACTTATTCTTTGGCGATCCTTCTTTGTTAATACTACCTAACCCTTTTTCTTCTGATACTCCTGTACCTTTCCTATAGCATTCTCTAGGTTGCTTAGTGGTTCCTAGGTAGTCTTACTGTAGCCTATTTACTTTACTTTGTACTACGTTTCCTTATCTACATCCTTGTGACTAATGATCTTTAAAACTTGCTACTTATCTTCCTTTTGTCCTCTATATGTGTCTGCCTTGTAAACTAGTGGCTTAACATTCCCGTGTGCTGGCTCTAGCATTGCAATATACTGTATAGGGTAGATCTTTATTTTGGCTAGTAGGTTTAACTTGTATATAACTAATAAAATCCTTTGCTTAATTTTAAAAGGTCCTAGCGATAATCTAATATTAAAAGACAAACTTTTAGTTATTAAAAAGTATATAAATAAACACCTTAACAAAGGATTTATTTATCCTAGTATATCCCCAGCAGCCGCCCCTATCCTCCTTACTAAGAAGCTAAGAGGAGGTATTTAATTTTATATTAACTATAGAGGACTTAACGCTATTTCAATTAAGAACCAATACCCCGTACCGCTTATATATAAGACTTTTAAGCGGCTTAGGCAAGCTAAAATTTATACTAAGCTTAATATTATTACTGCTTTTAACCACCTCTAAATATAGGAGGGTAATAAATAAAAAACCGTACTTGTATTGCGCTTTAGCCAATTTAAATATACTATTATACTCTTTAGCGTATATAACGGCCTAGGCAGCTTCTAAAGCTACATTAATAATGCCTTATAGGACTACCTTAACGACTTCTGCTCTGTATACCTAGACAATATACTTATTTACAGCAATAATCCTTCTAAGTATACCAAGCATATTTAAAAGGTCCTATAGCGCCTTAAGGATGTAGGACTTTATATTAATTTAAAGAAGTGCAAATTCTTAGTTATAGAAGTAAAATACCTTAAACTAATTATTACTACTAAGGGTGTCTATATAGACCCTAAGAAGGTATACACAATTATAGAATAGTAAACCTCTAACTATATTAAGAATATATAAGCATTCCTTAGCTTTGCCAACTTCTATTAAAAATTTATATATAACTTCTTAGGTGTTATAGCACTACTTATAGCAATAATATAAATCAAGGGCCTTTCTGTAAAAGGAAGAAAAATATATTTATATTTTATCTGGACGCCTAAATATAAGAAGGCGTTCTAAGACTTTAAAGATATATTTACTAAAGCATTTATCCTAGCTTATTTTATACTAGGACAATAACTCTATCTTAAGACTAACTCCTTAAACTATATTAACACAGACATCCTCTCCTAGATAGGTAATAATAGTCTTCTCTGCCTAGTTATATACTACTTATCTAAGCTTATACTATAAGAATATAACTATAAGATCTATAATAAGGAACTCCTTACAATTATATAAGCGTTTAAAGAATTCTAACCAGAGCTCTCTTTAGCAGAACCTAACTAGCTAACTAAAGTTTTTATAGACTATTGCAACCTTAAATACTTTATAACTATAAAATAACTAAACTAATACTAAATACACTAGAACGAGTTCCTCTCTAATTTTAACTTTAAAATCGCATATAGACTAGAAGTATAAAGTACTAAGCCTAATAGCCTAACACGCCACTCGCAAGACCTTCCTTAGTCTAAAGATAACCCCTATAATTAGTTCTAATAGTAGATAATTCTAAAGGCATAAAATCTAGCCCTAGGCATACTACCTATAATAGAACCAACTATACCTTAGCTTTATACCATAGAACTAAAGTTACCTCCTAAAATTAATAAGCTTATTACCATAGTATATAACATCTCCGTTAACTTATTACTGCATTAACTTATTATATAAGGGATATTATTGCGGACACCTTAGGTTGCCCTTAGGACAACCTCCAGACGCCCCTTAGATGGTCACCAGTTACGTGCCGGAGGTATATACCCATAGTATATAGTCCCCACAATCCCTAAGGCCTTACCTCCTTAAGGATTTGTCTCTCTTACCAATCTATCCTATTCCACAATCGTGTCCTTATAGCCCCCTATCTATAAAGTCCCCTCACATTTAAATCCTTCCTACTCCATTTAGAAGGGCAGCTGGCTTTAAAAACTAGATTATTTATTTATATCTTTTGTTTATATCCACCGTCCTCCCTTAAAATCTTATAATAACCTAAATAGAAACTCCATAAACACCTTATAGAAAGCCATTGCGCTAAGGCAGGAAGGTCCCTCTAATAGCAAGAGATTGCGATAATATAAACCTCTAGGCAAAACAACTAAACAAGCCCTAACACCTAGATACACTAAGAGCTTAAAGACTCTCACATACCTATAGTTACTGGCAACGCTAAGGAAAATGTAGACACCCTCTATAACAGTTATAATACTGCTAGAAAGCAACCGGAACTCCTCTAGCCCCACTTAGGCCAATTAGAAGATTAAGCGCCAGAGGTAACTCTAAGATCTTCCCCTAAATTAGAAATACCAGAGGAATATACTAACGCGTCTAATTAGGGACCCAACTGGAACCCTCCCAGAAGACCACCAGCCTATAATTAGCATAGTAGCAACGTATAGACTACTTATAAGCTAAGCAAGCCTACCCCTTTAGGTAATCTAACCCAACCACTAACTTAAGACTTAAGCCTTGTAGGGAAACCCGCATTAGCTACTAGTACTAACACTACCTCTATAGCTAGAGCTTCCCTAGGCCTAAGGTTAGAAAGTTAAAAGCCCCATACTAATTTTCTCTAAGAAGGATATTAGGAAGCTGCCGTAAGGCTCTTAGAAGCCATATAGGAAGGAGCCACTAATAAATATATCAGAAACCTTTAGGGGCAGGTCTAAATCTGGCAGAGCTTAATCCAAGCTAAATAAAATCTTTTATAACCTAGCTAAGGCTAAGGGCCTCCTAGGGGCTACCTAGTACCTACCTAAGGAGGTATAGAAGACTTAGAGAGGTATCTACACAGCAAATAGAAAAAGGATATAGACTAATTAGCTAAGGCCTCTAGCAGTTTAGAACTCCGCCATAGACCTAACGCCTAATAGTTAGACAATTGGGTTCGTGAAATAGATAACTTCTTTAAAATGCTAATAATACAAAATAATACCAAAGAGCGTATTTAATGGATTATTAGCAAGATTAAAGATTAATCCCTAAACTAGATCGCACTAAATCAGCTTAATAAAGAGTAAATTACTATATAGCCGCAACTATAAACCTTCCTAAAGAAATGGACTTAAGATCTATATGTTATATAATATAATAATATAGAACTATTTTAGAATGGGATATAGCTTAACCGCCACAATTTCCACCAGTTTATAAACTTCGTAGAAACTTATACTTAATTAATAGATCCAGAGCCCTTTAAAAACAAAAATAGTAGCATCTATAAGAAAAAGAAGATTAGATTTATCTAGGCTAGAATTAAGCTAGTAATTTATAATAAAATAAAGCGTATGGGAGCCCTATCGCGGATCACTATATATACGGATTTTAAACGAGCGGTTCTAAATTCTAAGGATGCGGTAAGGAACTAGACCTCTTCCAGCAAGAAGCTAGGGGGTAACTAGAAACGTGGGCACTCTAGTAGTAATATAGGGCAGACCTAAGCTCCAAAGAAGCCGTTCTTAAAGAGAAATCCAAAATAGTCAAAGTTAGGGACCTTAAGCAATAGGAAAGACTCCTAGGGCTAACCTAATACCCGTCTAGCACCCTCACAGGAATACTTTAAAAAGTTAAGAGAAAACTTCTCTAAAGGTAAACCTAACTGGAAAAACAAGCAGGGCAATAACCGCACTAATAATCTAAAAAAAAGAAAAGCCCTAGTTGCGGACCTCTCCTAGCTGCAACTAGGGCAAGATACAAAAGGAAAGACTCTCTATATTGCTATTAAGCTGGAAATGGTACTCCCTATAGGCGAGGTATATTAGTTTTAAACACTGTATAATAGCGGCGCCAAAATCAATCTTATATAATATAATTTGGTAAAAGAGCATAAGCTTATTCCGTTGCTAAGGTGGCGGAAACCTATTATAGGGTTTTTAGATAAGCATTGGATCAAACTATACAGTGCCTATAAGCTTATAGTGTTAGTGGCCAATATACACAACCACACTAAGGTAGTTGGCCTACAACCCTTCTGGGCGGTTAACTTTGTAGGCTATAACCTTATTCTTAGATATCCTTAGCTTATAAAAGCAGATCCTAAGATACGCTTTAAGATAGGAGCCTTTAAATAGTGGAATAATAAAGAATTAGAAGGGCGTATTTTACTAATAAGCTTAAAAGATATCCTAGAAGATATAGCTCTAGGAGAAATAGTATACGCTCTATACCTAAAGGAGTATTAGATCCAACCCCTGTTCTATAACAAAATAGATATAGAGCCTAGTATAGGCGATAACCCTTCTATAATAAATACCCTATAGGGAACTACCGGACAGGTCGCGGAGACACTATAGGGAGGCGGCAATCTTAAAGATCTTATAAGATACTTCTACCGCTATAGGTTACTCTAGCTTAAGCAATACATAGAGAGTATACTATAACACCTTAAACGCTGTGTTAAAGAGTTCTCTACCCTCCACTAGCTACTGCATGAAACTATTTAATATATAGTAGTAACTATGTACAAACAGCTACCATAGTGCGCGATACTGCCCACAAGCGTCCTAAGGGACCTCCAGGACCTACCTGACGATAACGCGGAGGACGAACGCGACCCCAATTTATTGAATATCCTAGTAGGCCTAAGGGACTTACTAAGGGTATTTTTAGGCAGGTAAGTAAAAGTCCTTTAGTGGAACTTGGAATACAATTATATAATTAATCTAGAAGAAGGCAAACAACCGCCAAACCTTCCTATCTATAACCTCTCTTGTAAAGAGCTTAAGATCCTATAGGAGTACCTTAATGGCTTACTAGAAAAGGGATGGATATAGCCCAGTAAGTTACTAGCAGGCGCACTAATTCTCTTTATCCTAAAACCAAATAGAACTATAAGGCTATACATAGACTATCGCGGTCTTAATAAGATTACAATTAAGAACTGTTACCCACTACCACTGGTTAGTAAAATGCTGGATTAACTATCTAGGGCGAAGATCTTTACACAGCTGGATCTATAAGACGCCTATTATAGGCTCTATATTAAAGAAGGGGATAAGTAAAAGACCGCTTTTAAGACCTAATACGGCCACTTTAAGTATCTGGTAATGCCCTTTAGGCTAGCTAATACGCCTATAACATTCTAATTATATATTTACAGAGCCTTAGGGGGACTAGTTAACCGCATATATATTATCTATTTAGATAATATTTTAATTTACTTAGAAGATAAGGATTAGCACAAGCAACACATCCGCAAAGTGCTAGAACGTTTGGATAATTAGGGCCTCTACGCTAAGGCGTTAAAGTGTGTCTTTAATACTAAGCAGGTCGAGTTCCTAGGGTACATTATAACGCCTATAGGTATAGTTATGGACCTAGTATAGGTGCAGACAATCTAAGAGTGGCCAGGGCCAGAGAGCTACTAGGATGTTTAAGTATTCCTAGGCTTTGCCAATTTCTATAGGCGCTTTATCTATAACTACTTAGATATTACCTAACACCTATCTAACTACGTTACTAAAGCTTCCTAAGACCCAGCCTAGGAGGCAAAAAGCTTAAAGGTAGGAAGAAAGAAAACTAAAAAGGGACCAACTAAATAGTATAAACTATAAATATAGCCTAGAAAGGTACAGGAAGCCTTTTAGGAACTACATACAAAGTTTATAGAAGCTCTACTATTACGGCATTTTAACCCAGATTAGCCACTAATAATGGTTACTAATATATCAAATTTTGCCCTTACTGGTATCCTACTGCAACCTAATAGGCATCTAGATACTACCTAGCTCCACTAGAAACCGGTAGCATTCTATAGCAGAAAATTCCAGGGACCTAAAGTTAGGTATTATATCCACAATAAGGAACTGCTAGCCATAGTTAACTGCTTTAAACAGTAGCGATACTACCTTAAGCACGCAAGCCATACCACTTATATACTCTTAAATCATTATAATCTATGCACTAAGTCTTAGGTGGTGTAAACCCTATTAGCTTCCACTGACGTTCTGGCTAGTACCTAGTCCGTAGTTGATAAGGGTCTAAAGATACCTAGATAGGACGTCCTTAACACAAGTTTAGAACCTAGTAATATATCACCCTTAATTACTAAGCTATCCCCTTAAACTAAAAGTAAAGCCATAAAGCAATTAGAACCTAGAGCCCTATAAAGACCAAAGGACTTTAACCTTATAGCAGCCTTCCTAACGCACGCGCACCAAGAAGTTATAAGATCCATAGTACTATTTAGTCTTATACTTAGAGCAGTATAAGGCGAAACAGCTTTCACCTAAAACCATCTAAAAGGTTAACGGATCTCATCCATAAGGTATAACAAAGGGACGCCTCCTATGCTATCTTTAATGCGGAAGTAGACCAGAAACGTAACGGAAAGGAAGCTGCTAGGCGTTACTATTAGGAACTAGACCCAATGGGCCTACTACATAGATATAGCAAGGTTTAGGTGCCATAAAAAGCAAATCTATAACAGAAGATCCTTATAAGGAATTATAATAATCCTCTAGGCAGCCACTATGGTTAAGCTAAAACAGTAGAATTACTTTAACGTAAATACTACTGGCTAAAGCTTAAGCAGGAAGCAAAGGAGTACATTAGCCACTACAAGAAGTATTAAGTATACAAAATCCAAAGGCACAAGCTATGGGGTTTACTTGAATTAGTTCCCCCTGCTAGTAAGCTATAGCAACATTACGCTATAGACTTTATTACAGATCTCCCGCCCTTAAAAGATGGGCAAGGACAAATATACAATTTGGTTCTAGTACTTATTAATAGGTTTTCAAAGTACATCCAATACCTTCCCATTAACAAGACAATTAATGTATAAACGCTTGCCAGCCTAATCAAGGAGAAATACTTTCTTAAAGTAGATCAGCTACACTCTATTATTACTAATAGGGGCAGTGTCTTTATAAGCCAATACTAGTCGGATCTATGCTTTCATTTAAAGATAGACCACCGCTATAATACAGCTTTCCATCCATAGATAGATAGGTAAACGGAACGCCAGAACTAGGAACTGGAGTCTTATCTATAAATATATTTAAACTACTAGCAAGACAATTAGTATAAGCTACTTCTGTACGCAAAGTACGCTTACAATTTAAAGCAACACGCATTATATAAGTATACACCAATTTAGATTGCCTATAGCGTCCAACCATCTGGGTTTAATAGTGTACCCAGCAATCACTGGCTAAAGCCGCATAATTAATTATGGGATCCTACCAGGAAGTCCAAGGACATCCACTAAAGAGTATAAGGATACCTCTAAGAATGGGAGGAGTAATAGAAGCATATAAAGCAGAGCCTATAAGATGCCTAAGAGCAGCAGAGACTCTAGTATAACCGCAAACACCAAAACAAGTATTTTAGAGTAGGTGACAAGGTTCTATTACGTTTAATAAATATTAAGACCCGTTAACTATTAAAGAAGCTTAATGTAAGATACCTAGGTCCCTTCTAAATTAAGAAATAAATTAGTAAGCCAGCCTACCGTCTCTAGCTACCTCTATCTATGGCCTATGTGCATCTAGTGTTTCACATAAACCTACTAGAGCCATGGCATAGACTACTACCAGAAAAGAACTTCCGTCTAGGCCCAATTAAACACCCTAAAGTAGTAGGCAAGCGGTATAAGGTTAAAGCTATACTACGCTATAAGTCTATTAAGAATAAGCTTCAATATAAAGTCAAATAACTAGGATGGCCTGCTGAGAACTCTATATAGGAATCAGAGGATCACCTCAATTATTATAAAGATATTCTAAAAGAATATTAGGACCAAGGTCCACAATCTATAAGGCGCAGAAAGCGCTCTAATACTATGGTGTCATTGCAGCCTATAAAGAAGACTCGCGCAAAGAGCAAGAAATAGGTCAAATTAGATATAGAACGGACAGGCTCCGGAAACTATAAGAATTAATTAAGGCTACGGCCTAAGGCAGGACAGGTCCTTAGCCTTTTCACGTACATAGCATAAAATTAATAGGGTATTTTGCTAGAATTGCATTCCCATTTATTAGTCTATATCAGGAACACTGTTCCTATGCCTTCCCAAAAGCCTTCTAAGGCCTTCCCGAGCACCAGTTAAAATCCTTAATTGCTACTATATATAAGAATAAATCCTAAATGCCCAAATTGAAAGCTACTATGCCTTATCCTTAGGAGCAGGATTAGTATCTATCAGCCCTCTAAGGGATGGCTAACGGGAATAAGATCCCTTTATAGGTGTATAAGTAGGCATAAAAACAGGGGCAGGACAATAAGGTGTAGATAGAGCAGAGATTCTTGAACGCTTAACACCAATATTAGGTCCAAACCAATACCAACGAAGCTCTTAAGGCGTCAGCTTATGGTTAATAAAAACACGCTCAAGCCCAGAATAAATAGAGATATTGGCTGGCTAATATAGTCCGGAACCACTAAGACCTTACTATGGCAACTATTAGTCACCTATCCGCTAGGTACCCGAAGGGTAACCTACCTAATACCACATTATATTGTGCTCTTTTAAAACTTAACGCGCATACACAAACTCCTTCTTATAGTAGACGGCGACCTTCTTCTCATCACCCCCATCCTTTACCCTATCCTTAGTATACCAACCTTGCTCCCTTATTAGGCGTTGCTGGCTAGCTTGCTAGGAATTGTAGGTGGTGTAGATAGCTATAGCATAGTCTTAAATTTGACCTAGATGTTTAACATTAGCGCTAGAATAAGAGAGAGCCCGGGCAATATAGCAGTTAAGGACATTAAAGGATTGTTGCCACTTAGGCCTAGGCTATATTGAAGCCTAAAGTCAGCAATAGAAACCTATTAAGAATAGGAAAAGCTTACCTTAACGCAACTGCCGCTCTTGGTATGTATGCATTAATTATAAGGACTAAAGGTATTGGACCTTACGCAGTAGGTCTTGTTATAAGCATCTAGAATCTTCTTATTAGACTTCTAGTCTTTTAAGGACGTGCATACAAAGTTATTTAGGCAGGACCAGCACCAGTTGCGGGTTAGCGGAGGTTAGGGTTCTATATGCAGCGATAGGGCCAGAATACGCTATAGAATTGGCTTAGAAGAGCAGTTAGCAGAAGAACAAAGAGGTATATTAAATTAATAATAGAAAAAAAAGAAAATCTTAATAATATATTGAAGATACGTCCAAATTTGGATGAAGGTTAATGATGGGAAGTAAGGTGTTAAGGAAAAGGAGCAGCTTAGTAAGCAAGATGTCTCTATACTTTACCTTCCAATACCCTTCTAGTGAATAGCCGCAACCTTGCCAATATAACTCCGTTACAATAGCGCAATTCAGAAGGAAGGAAACACGCGTATACGCCATTCAGCCATTACTTTCTTATAAGAAAAACTGATTACGCGGCCAGGGAAGGCAATTAAGACGTTAATTACAGACGTATATAGGTTAAATTATACCTAAATAATACTACAGTATTAAAGAACAACGTTATAGATGTTCTTAATAACCGTATAATAGCTAGAGGCGCTATTACGAAGTGTCCCTCCTATTTACTGGGTAGTAGAGCTACGCTAAATATATAGCACAGGACCAATAAGAAAGGATTATAGATTAATATCTTAAAAATTAAAGACGACGGCAAGCTAAGGCTCCATATATTAAATCCTATACCAAAAGGTTTTACGGAACTATATTAGGAACACTAAATTGTTTATAACACTCGCAATTAATTGCAGACTGGCATAAAGGCTTAGAAGTAGAGTTGTATAAAAATCCTTAGGTTAGTCTAGGTAGTTACCGGCATATTTCCAGTAAGCTTCTAATAGGTCTCCTAGCAATCCTTATATCTTTTCTCTAGTTATGTTTTTTCCTTATTAAGGTTTTTAGGAGTTTAAAGCAGGGGTTAGATAGATAGATGATATATAACGGCATACTAATATCTCCCTAATATCTCTCCAAACCCCTTTTAGGATAAGCCCTTATAATCTCCCTACTATAAGGTAATAGCAATTAGGGGCCGACCATAAGGAGGGGGGGGGGGGCAATATAAGGGATATTATTGCGGACACCTTAGGTTGCCCTTAGGACAACCTCTAGACGCCCCTTAGATAGTCGCCGGTCACATGCCGGAGGCACGTGCCCGTAGTATATAGTCTCCACGATCCTTAAGGCCTCACCTCCTTAAGGATTTGTCTCTCTTACCAATCTATCCTGTTCCACAATCGTGTCCTTATAGACCCCTGTCTATAAAGTCCCCTTACATATTACTACTAGCGCCCATATATTGCCTACTAACCTTTAAAGCTTAGGCTAAATTAATATAGCGGCCTTAAAAGTAAAAGAGAATAGGCTCTATTATAGAGGCCGCTTATTTATTCCTAACTTAGAAAATCTATAATAGTAACCAATCTAAATAGCCTATAACCTCTAATTAAGTAGCCACCTAGGCAAAAAAGGAACCTATAAGCTTCTTAGCCAATACTACTTCTAGCTAAAAATAATAGACTTAATTAAACACTTTATAGGCGCCTACTACAGTTATAAGCGAGCTAAGGCCTTTAATATAAAGTACCAAGGGCTACTATACCCTCTACTAGTACCTATATAACGATAGGCAGATATTGCTATTAATTTTATTGTTAACCTACCACCATATAAATAATATGGCCGTACCTATAAGAACATCCTTATAATAATATACCAACTTATAAAAGAGCGCCACTATATCCCAACTAAAGGCGTAGCTATTAGCAATGTTACTAATACCTTCCTTTACGAAATCTATTAACTATATAGGTTACCTAACTTAATTACGTCTAACTGAGGTATATAGTTTAACTCTAATATATAGAGACAAATCTACTAATGCCTTAGCATCTCTATTAAGATATCTATATTCTTCTACTATAAAACTACTAGGCAACTGGAAAACACTAATGCTAGCATAAAAGCGTACCTATAATAGGTAGTTGCCTATAGTTAAGATAACTAGGTAGATTACCTTTTACTAGGTAAATTTATAGCAAATAACTATATCTGAACCACTATAGGACTTACTCTATTCTTTATAAATAAGGGTTATTACCCCTAATCTAGTATAGAGCCACCAGAATCTATTAATTAGAAACTGCCATATAGAAAACGCCTTAAGATGCTACTTACTAAATAGTATATAGACTATATAAAAAATCTACTTAACTACTATAAGGGAGAAATAGCCTAGGCTTAAGCAAAGTAGGCCTACTTCGCTAACTATTATAGAACACCATTACTAGAGATATATATTAGCGACTAGGTATAGCTAAATATACGCAATATCTCTATATAGAGGCCTATAAAGTCACTTAACTATAAGAACCTCGGCCCCTATTTAATTAAATAAGTTATTAATAGGGGAGCCGTATATAAGCTAGAGCTCCTACCTACCCTAGCCACCTATGGGATATGGCCTATATTTTACCTATAGCTACTATACCTTTATTAGCCTAACCCCTTACTAGAATAGATATAGCCTAAACCCCTACTAGTACTAATCTAAAACAAGAATAAAGATAAGAACTATAAGGAGTGGACTGTTAAACGAATTATTAACTCTAAATACTTTAGTAAAGGCAAAGGACCGCGGCTCTACTATAGAGCTATCTATATAGGATTTAATATAGATTAGCCAGAATAGCAACTATAGGAAGACTTTAAAAACGCAAAGGATTTAATTAGTAACTTCTATTATGCAAACTATAACAAGACTAGCCTAGTTACAGTAGGAATATCTCGGTGAAACACTCGACAGATAAATTCCAACGCTTTAATCAAATTCTGCTAAATTCTGCTAAGTTAATTGAATTCTGCCAAATTCCGCCAACTTAATTAATTTCCACCAGTCTCCACCAAATTCCACTAATATAATAGAATTTGGTTGAAACCTATTAAAATCCGCGTGGGCTCGTGCCTACGTGTCTACTGCTAAGACCACGAATATTTAGTTATAAGTTTCCTATATTCCTTTCTCTTCTTTACATAACGTCTTATACTCTATAAGAGCTATATACCCTTAGATTTAGATAGAATTTATATTATTCCTTTAAATCTTCCCCAAAGCCTCTTCGCGCTCTTATATTACGTTACGTTAAAATAACTACTATTAAAATAGCAAACGAACCCAAATCCCTTTTAATAACCACGAGTATTATAACCCTAGTTAGGGAACAGTTAACCATAATACAATAGTCCTTTATGGACGCCTTAGCTTAGTAGCGGGCTGCACTAGAAGCCCAGCACCAGCAATTAATAAAAGCACTCTACAAAGAACTCCATAATATTAAGGCATTTACGTTATAGACCCTAACAGCAATACCTATAAACAAAATTAAAATAATAGTACCTAAACCTAATGTGTTAAATATAAACACTAAACTAGTAACGGTAGCTTAACCTAATCCTATAGCAAACCTAGTACCTACTATAAAATCTAAAAAGCTTCCTAATCCTTTAAGGTTTAATAGAAACCAAAATAACCTATATCCCTTTATAACCAAGCTCCGTCTTAAACTCTTAACAAACTATAATTAATACCCTACTAAGGCTAGCAAGGTTAGCTATGGAATATCTTATTTAAGTAAGGACGCTGTATAAACTATAGATCCATTCTTCCGCAATAGCACTTTTATTAATTTTAAAACCTTTATCTCTCTACTAGAACGAATATATAATAACGCCAGCCGCGAACATATAGCTATTACCAAACTTAAAAACCTATAACAACAGAACCGAGACTTTACCAGCTTCTTTTCGAAATTTTTAGGCCTTATTAGCAAACTAGATTAGAATAAAACCGCTAGAGTTGCTACCCTTTAATAAGCTATTTCGGATAAGATTACAGCCTAGTTAGTAGGTAAAGAACTACTAAAAAACCTGTCCAAATTTGCTATAATATATTAACAAATTAATAAAGACCTTTAATATAACAAACAGACTTATTCTCTAAAGTTAACTATACCTCGCGTTTAAAACTCCTTAAAACTGGTATATGCTCTAAGGCGCGATCCTTCTCTAAGACCTAAAAGCCCTATATATAACCCTATAGACCTTAATGCCACCCAATCCTATACACCCTTAGGAACTAACAAATAAAGAACATAAGCTATAAATGGAGAATGTTTTAGATGCGGTAAAAAAGGACATATTTAAAAACATTACCAAACTTACCCTTTTAAAAAAGTCCGCCGTAGTTCCTCCTAATCCTTAAGTTATACCTAATCCTCAAATCATACCCATTCTTTAAGCCATACTCGTTCCTTAAATCGTACCCGCGCTATAAATTATACTTGGACATTACAAAGCACCTTGCCTTTAGTTAACTTAGAAAACAAATCGTCCTAAGGCCAAGTCGCGCCTTAAGATAAAAAGTAGAAGAGTATAAGTGTCTAGGCTCTTCTAGCGCTAATATACAATATAACTCCCTTAATATACTCGGCGAAATTTAAATACTTAGAAAATAGAAGGAAGTATAAATCCTTATAGACAGTAGAGCTACTAGCATAGGCTTTATTAATATAAACTACGCGAAAACTTAACGCCTAAATTTAAAGAAACTTGATAAGCCCTAAGGCCTATAAGGCTTTAATAGCAAACCCTTAATATATAGCGAAATAACGCACTACGCTCTTGTAAAATTGCGGATAGGTAAGTACCTTAAATACGTTTCCCTATTTATAACACCCTTAAAGCACTATAAGATAATACTCAGACATAGATAGATAAAACAACACAACCCTTTAATTAGCTGGGTTAAAGAAACACTAAAGTTCCATATAACCTACTGCCGAAGTTATTGCTTAAAAAACCATTTGCCCTATAAACGTACGCATAATTATTTAAATTTAATATAATACAAATTACCCTTGCCACAAACCTTAAGCCAATATAATAAATCTATAACTGCTAATTATGGTAAAGAATGCAAAGATGTTATATTAAACCCTCTTAAAATCCATATAATATAGGCCGCGCCTTTTATCTCGTTAGCAAAAAGATAAGATTATAAAATCTTTGCTATAACTATAAAAGATATTAAGAAAGCACTAGAACCGAAATAGTATCCTAATCCTTAACCTTTTATACCTAAAGAGTACCACAACCTAATTAACAAGTTTAAAAAACGATTTATAGACTAACTAGCCCCATACTAAGAGAAGCACAATTTTAAGATAGAACTCGAGCCTAGCACGACACCAAAGTTTAGTCCGCTATACGGCATATTATAAAAAGAACTACTTATAATGCGACAATACCTTAATAAGCATCTAGAAAAAGGATTTATTCGCCCTAGTTAATCTCCATTCGCCTTACCTATACTATTTATTAAAAAGCTAGAAGGAGGCTTAAGATTCTATATTAATTATTAAGCTCTAAATATAATTATAATTTAAAACCGATATCCAATTCCCTTAATTTAAGAGACACTTAACCAATTGGTAAAGGCACAATACTTTATAAAGCTTAACATAATCGCTGCCTTTAATAAAATTTGTATATGTAAGGGAGATAAGAAGTATATAGCCTTTTATATATAATAGGGACTCTTTAAATACCTAGTAATGCCATTTAGCGTAAAGAACGGTCCTAGTACGTTTTAGTAATATATTAACAATACGCTTTATAAATTCCTTAATGTATTTATTACCGCGTATATTAATAATATCTTAATCTACTCGTCCTTGCTTTCTAAACATTAAAAACACATTAGAATGGTCCTTAAACGCTTATAAAACGCGGGCTTATAATACGACATTAAGAAATGCAAGTTTTACGCATCTAAGGTTATATACTTAGGCTTAATTATATCCCGCAACAGAATTAAAATAGACCCTAAGAAAGTCGCTGCGATTATAAACTAGGAAAGCCCTAGCAACGTATAGGATATTTAAGGATTTCTAGAATTCGCAAATTTCTATTAATAATTTATTAACCACTTCTTAGAAGTTGCTTAGCCATTAGTAAACCTAATAAAGAAAAACATAAAATTTAAATGGACCGCTAGATATAAACGAGCTTTTAATAACTTAAAATATTGCTTTATAACTACTCCAATCCTTGCTTACTTTAACCCTAACTTTAAATATATTATTAAAACGGACTCGTCAGATTATGCGCTAGGGGGAGTATTATTGCAATACAATAAGAATGGTAAACTATATCCAGTAGCCTTTCTCTCCCGGAAACTCGCCCCTACTAAATTAAACTATAAGATATATAATAAGGAACTACTTGCGATTATTAGATGCTTTAAATAATGGCGTTCTAAGCTAGAAGGATTATTATTTCTAATACGCGTATTAATGGACTATAAGAACCTACAATACTTTATAACTATAAAACAATTAATATAGCGCCAAATTCGTTGGGCCGAATACCTCTTATAATTTAACTTTAAGATTATGTATTAACCGGGCAAACTTAATTAAAAGCCTAATATATTAACACGAGGACTTACCTGCGAACGCCTTAGATAAACGGATTATAAATTAATTACGGATCTTACTACCCCCTAAATATTTTAAAAAACTACGTCCTATATTTTTAGATATAGAACTTAATAGGAATAAATTAGAAGTCAATAAATAGGAAATAGAAATTAATAAGCTAATAAAATATAAATATAAGAATAACGTATGGATAGTAGATATAATAAAGGCAATCCAAACTAGAAAATAATAGTATAAGGATATTACACTCGCTAAATGCGAAATTTAAAATAATCGATTGTACTATTAATAGAAGATAGTGGTTCCGAATTCCAAATCTTTATAATTTAAGATACTTGAATTTGTACACAACTCCCCTATAGTAGGACATCCTGGCCGTGCAAAGACCTATAAAATCGTTTAACGAGCATATTACTAGCCTACGATACATGACTACGTATGGAAATACGTTTAAGCATATAGGATATGCGTGCATAGAAAAACCTCTTATATAAAGAAGCAAGGAGTACTTTAACCGCTACTAATCCTAATGCAAAAATAGCGCGATATCTTAATTGACTTTATAGTTAACTTGCCTAGTAGTAATAGGTTCACAAATATTATAGTAGTAGTTAACCGTCTTATAAAAATGTGATATATAATTCCTATGGACTCAATTAATATAATATTAGTAGCCGAATGTTTCATTAAGTACGTCTTTAAGCTACACGGACTTCCTAATATAATAATATCCAACTACGGAAGCCAGTTCGTTTTAGATTTCTAGTAAGCTCTATATAAATAATTAAGCATTTAAATATAACTCTTAACTGCGTTTTATCTAGAGATAAATAGTTAAATAGAAATTGCGAACGCGATTATAGAACAATACTTATAAATATACTACTGCTACCTATAAGATGACTGGGAAAAATGGCTACCTTTAGCTAAGTTTACTGCGAATAATATAATAAATATATTAACAGGCGTAACACCATTCTACGCGACCTACGGATAAAACCCTTAACTTGGATTTAAGCTATGACCTAATATTAATATAACAGGACCTATAATTAAACGGATCTAGTTAATTAATGCGCATAACTTCACTAATTAAATAAAGTAGTTAATAGAACTGTTACGAAGTGAGTTAATATATGCTTAAATATTATAGGAATGGCATGCGAATAAAGGACGAGCTCCCGCATAGGACTTTAAGGAAGGTAATATGGCTTACCTAAGTATATAAAACCTAAAGACTTAACGGCCTTTAAAGAAACTTAATTAGAAGTTTGTGGGCCTATACTAAATTAAGAAGAAACTAAGCCCGTACGCCTATAAGCTTAAACTGCCGACTGAAATAAAAATACACCCGACGTTTTACGTAAGCTTGCTATAACCCTTAAGAGACGATCCTATAACTCGCGAAATTCCACCGCTACCTCCTGTAATTGTTAACAACGGCAACGGTTTATACTTTATTAACTCAATTAATGATATATAATAGAAAACACAATCTAAATGATTTAAACTTCTTATTAAGTAAGAAGGATATAAAACACGAACCTAGGAAACCTATAAATAGGTTAAGGCCGACGCGCCTTCCCTGGTAAAAGAATTCTATAAAGACTATCCTTTACGGCCTACTCTGGCTGGATGGATATAATATAAAGGCAAACAACTACCACCTGATATAAAGACACGAAACATAATAGTAGGAAACTTAAAATTAAAAAGAACTCGAACCACATTATAACGCTTATAAGGCAATAAGTTATAAATTCTTAACCAAATTAAATTGTTTTGGACCTTTAGCTAAAGGGGGGGGTACTGTAATAGGACTAGCCCAGTTATAGTAGGAATGTCTTGGTAAAACACTTAATAGATAAATTCCGACGCTTTAATCAAATTCTGCTAAATTCTACTAAGTTAATTAAATTCTGCCAAATTTCACTAACTTAATTAATTTCTACCAGTCTCCACTAAATTCCACCAACGTAATAGAATTTGGTTAAAACCTGTTAAAATCCACGTGGGCTCGTGCCTACGCGTCTGCTACCAAGACCACGAATATTTAGTTACAAGTTTCCTATATTCCTTTCTCTTCTTTACGCAACGTCTTGTACTCTGCAAGAGCTATATACCCTTAGATTTAGATAGAATTTATATTGTTCCTTTGAATCTTCCCTAAAGCCTCTTCGCGCCCTTACACAAACTTATAGAAACTGGGCCTAAGCAAAGATTTTATACCTAATCCTCTATAGGAGCCCTTATAGAGTTAAGCCGTTATATATTACCACGTAAGGGTAAATTGCTATTAGATTACCGCAGATTGCCATTATATAACGGTAAAGTGCGATTATATAACCGGAATATTGTTAAGATGTCCAAGAACTTTAACTAGCGGTTAAAGTTATTTAATTGGTTGGATTCTTAAGTGCCAAGCCTTGTTATATAACATTATTGCAAGCCTTTAGCAATACCCACTTTTTTTTCCCTATATCTTAAGTATTCCTTCTATATATATATAGTAACTATAGCGTTGCCGAAGCTCCGCCTCTATAGAAGGAGGGGTAGTGTTATGGAACCCCACCGTAGGGGCCTCCATAGGAGAGCCCTATGCTCTTATATACACCTCGCGTATAGCTTACGTTAGCTACGTATAGGTATATTACCTCCTTACGCCCTTGACCCTTATAATCGATCGCGTAATGTCTTATAGACTTCTTGAATATATACGCTCTGTAGCCACTACCCTCGTCCTATAACAATTTTAAAATAATATTCTATAAGCATTTCAACCTATTTAACCTATCTTTAATTAAGTTCTTTTATTATTAGGAACCCTATTAAGTTCTTATGGTCCATTTTAACTATAAATAGTTTCTTTATGCCTTATAAGAATGCTCTCCACTTTTTAAGTACTATAACTATACCTAATAACTCCTTATTATAGATATTATCTTTTAACTATAATATGCTATTAGATGCTATACGTTTTAGTGCTTTTATAGTAAATACACTCCTAGTACAAAGTCTAATACATCTGTTTCTACAACTATATCTAACTTTGGTTAATAGATTTTAAGAATTAGATCTTAGGTAAATAACTCTTTAAGTTCCTTAAATAGTCTCCTCTACTTATCTCCCTATACCTATAATGTGTTTCACCACTTAACTGCGCACCCTACTTAACTGGGCACCCAGTTCTCCACTAAAAATCGTAAAAACCACAGTATAATATCTCAACAACCACTTAATAATAACTTCTTAAATTTTATATTTGAGCTTATATATATACTCTATCTTCTTTTTTTTTATTTTAGAAAAATCTATCAAGTAGTTATAGAGATATATAATTTTTGATCGTAAATTCTACTCTAATCTTTATATCTCTATAAATACTTAATATATATATCTAAAATTAAAAAAAATAGGGTAGAGTATATATATAAGCTTAAACATAAATTTTAAGAAGTTATTATTAAGTGGTTGTTGAGATATTATGCTGTAATTTTTACGATTTTTGGTGGGTACGCGGTTAAGTAGTATGCGCAGTTAAGTGGTAAAACCCGTTAGTTTCTCTTTTTTTATAAGCCTTATAAAAGGTTTAATATTCTTTAACTACTATATAATAAACCTTTTATAGTAGTTATAAAACCTAAGGAATAATCTTAACTATATAACGTTCTTTAGTTCTTACTAACTTACTATAGCCTTAACTTTCTTTAGATCTATATAGATCTTACCTAGTTTAATAATAAATTTAATAAAATTAGTCTTCCTTATAAAGAACTCGCATTTCTTAATTACTACTAGTATCTTTTCTTTCTATATTCTTTTTAAGACCCACTTAATATGCTCTCCATATTTTTCCTCGCTTACTAAGTAGATAATAATATTATTAAGGTGTTCCCCTAATATACTATTAATTTACTTCTAAAACATTGCTAGTACGTTTATAAACCTAAATTATATAACTAATAGTTTGTATAGTTCTTCCTTTAACCTAAAAGCTGTCTTTTACTTATTACCTTCCTTAATTCTAATTTAATAGTACGCCTACCTTAGATCTATCTTTGTAAAGATTTATATATTACTAATCCTATTTTAGATCTTACTAATTAATGGTAAAGGATACCTATCCTTTCTTATAATGCTATTTAACTATCTATAGTTAATGCATAACCTAAGTTTTTTATTTTTCTTTGGTATTAATAGTACTAGATATCCCGCTAATAATTATAATAGTTTAATATATCCCTTTTGTTAGGTAAAACCTAAGTAGATAGTTATATAGCCGTAAGGTATGGGCGACCCTGGGGCGACCCAGGGGTGACTCGCCCGTGAGGCACGTGCGCTGCACGTGCCTAGGGAAAACCCTTCCTACCTCGCACACAGACTCCTCCTTTTTCCCTTAAGGATTTGTCTGTCTATGCAATATACCCTATTGTTCTATTATTATGCTCCCTATCTACATTCTCACCTTATACCTTTTATAAGTTTTTCTAAATAAACTCTTTAAGTACTCTTAACTTGTCTTTAGTTAACTTATAAATTAGAAAGAACTTTAGACTTATTCCTAGTTTAAGTTTTATCTTATAGTCCCATGCTATATACTTTAATAGCTTCTTACTTTCTAGGCTCTATAACTTCTTGCTATACTTATGGTATCTCTTTAGTATATAACTTAAGCTTTGCTTAGTCTCTTTATATATTACTTTAACTTAGTACTATACCATCTTAATAGTTTATCGTATCTTACATTATTAAGTATCCCTAATATTAATCTAACCTATAATCTAATTAATCTTTAGATTGTACTCCTATAACTAAGGCATCCCTAGTATTGCCTTATCCTTTCCCAATAGTAGGATATTAAAAGATATGTTAATTTATCTCCCTTTAATAGTTATCTAAATAGGTCCTATTTTAAGATTAATAATGCTTCCTCTATAGGCTATTAGATCTCCTAAAATTGTTATTAACGGATATAGGTGTTTTTTTTACCTATATAGTAACCCTATCCTTTTAACCGCTGCTACTAATATATGGTTTCTTATTGCTCTACTATCCACTAATACCTTAAACTTTTAATTTTATTAGTTAATTTATAAATTTAGATATTATCCTTAAATTCCTTTAAGGGTCTAAGGCTCTACTACTAACTCCCTTTGGTTTTATAGGCCTCCACTTTTCCTAACTATTAGGTGCTAGATTCTAATTGTACTTAGTCCTCCTTAGGCCAATACTTAGTTTACTTCTTTTCTTTAATATACTATAGACACATATTTTTTAGGCACTCCTACTACTATTATCTATTTAGGCATTTTTCTATAAGGAATCTTTTTAGTTAAAGTATTAAGTTTCCTAACTCCTAAAATTCTACTAGGTGCCATCTATATATATACTTAGTATCCCTAAATTACTTCTCTTCTATTATCTAATATATCCTTATTAGATACTTATAATATTTATCCTTAGGTATAAGGTGAGGATGTGGATAGGGAGCTTAATAATGGAATAATAGGGTATATTGTATAGATAGACGAATCCTTAAGGGAAAAAGGAGGAGTCTGTGTGCGAGGTAAGGAAGGGTTTTCCCTAGGCACGTGCAGCGTACATGCCTTATGGGTAAGTCATCCCTAGGTTGCCCTATGGTCGCCCGTACCTTACGGCTATATAACTATCTACTTAAGTTTTACCTAACAATGCCCCCCCCCCCCTTTTAAAAAGGATTGTCCCTAATCCTTTATATACTTAAGCTTTAATAAAACCCTATAAAAACCTTAATAAGGAAAAAAAATTGGAGGGGAAAGAGTGTCTTGATTTTGCGTATAGAGAGATAGGTAGTACATATGCGCGGCGTAAGGATATTAAGGAACTTCGACCGCCGGTTAAAGTTGTCTAATTGGTTAGATTTACCTTGCTAAGACTACCTATATTTAACCGAGCTAGTAGCGATTTTCTATTCCTGAGATAGAAAATCTTAATTAGTCTATTTAGGGCTCGCCCAAATTTAGTAGACCATTAAAGATATTCTAAAATATTGCTTATATAGGTAGGTCGCTAGTACCTTATGGGTAGGTTGTAGGTTATTTATATACAGCTAGACTTATAGATGGTAAGGCAGTATGCCTGTTAAATTTACCGCTAACCCTATACTTTGGCCTTGCGCTATACTAGCGTAGTGCCGTATATACTTTGTGGGTAGGTTATAGGTTACTTATATACAGCCAGATTTATAAACGGCAAGGCTATATACCCGTTAAATCCGCCGCTAACCCATGCTTTAGCCTTATATATTATCTATATAGTATATGCGTGGAATGGTGTATAAGTTGTTAATATAAGTTGTTGCCAGCGAGTTATTAGTAGGTTTTAGACCCCAGTTAAGTAGACCTGTTCTCTAATATAATAATCTACTAAGCTAGCATAGAGTAATAGACTATGTCTAAAAAGGGCGCTTTTTAAATTAAGCTTTGTTAATATATGCTATAGCTTCGCCTATAAGTCGCCTGCGAGTTTCTAGTATAGCTAGGTTGCGTTAGAGTGTAGCTTATATAGGATATTAATAAATCGCGCTTTACCCCGTATATATGCCGCAGTTTTTATTACAAGCGTTGCTTATTCTTTAATCCCTTAGGACATTCTCTGCTCTGCTTTAGTGCAGGTTATATCTTAGCAGCGATGTTTACTTTTTGCCTATACTTTAGCTACGAGGCTAGGGTATTCCGCTTACGGTACTCGTCTAGCAGTTATTAATAATTCTTAAGTTCTGTCTTATATTTCTATTTATTATACTTATTTAGCCATCCTAGCTGTTTAATAAGGTACTATGGTTGTCTAGTACAATCCTAATAGGCAATAATTGCTTCTACTTCTTAGCTGCCTTCCTTAAGCTCTTCTACTGCTAGGGGTTAAAGCCTAGGGCGTGACCTATAAAGCTCTAGTAAGGAGATATAAAAGACCAGGTGGAGCCATACTATAGTAGGTGGGAGCTCTAGCTTATATACTTACTACCCTACGTGCTTTAGGATCTAAAACGGTCCGATAAACTTGCTGTTAAGTTTCTTATAGGGACATTTTATGCGGATGTTCTTGGAAGAGAGTAGGACTCGTTTACTAACGGCAAAATGCTTAGCTAGATGGTAACGATTATAGTATTTTACCTAAAGCTATTAGGCGTACATTATTAACGCTGCCGCTGCCTTATATATAAGGCGCAGGCGTTATAGATACATCTCTATAAGTTTAATATTTGTTAACTTAGACCCTTCCCTACCTTACTAGGCGTTTTAAATGCTATCTAGGACTCTGTTTAGGATGTTTAGTAGCTAGCCATAGGCAAGCTTAATAGGGGAACACTTTGTTATAGTATAGACCTTAGAGTTATAAGTAAAGGCTACTTTATTAAGTAGGGAGGCCTAATTAAACTATTCCTGGTTTGTAAATATACGTAGGTATACCTTAAGCTCTTAGTTTTAGCGTTTTATCTAACTATCTATCTGCGGATAGAATACAGCACTAAGCTTACGCTAAACGCGGAGATGGTAGTATATAGTACTCTAGTACTCGCTTATAAATACGCTATCTCTATTAAAGATAATATTATCTGGGGGCCCTATTTGTGTAAAGACTCTAAATAAGAGTTCTATAAGTTGCGTAGCATTAATTATCTTATATACTAGATAGTAGTATACTAGCTTTATAAAATGGTTTAGAAGGATAAGGATGGAGTTATACTCTACGCTATTAGGAGTTTTAGACTTAGGGAGATCTGTAATAAAGTTAAGTAAATAATATTACTAGGCTTAGGTGGGGACCTAAAGAGGCTGCAGCTTACTATAGGGTTTATAACAGCGCGATTTATAGCGTTAGTAGGTATTATAGTTATTTAGGTATTTATAGAGATCTTTTATAAGACTATTCTAAGTATACTTCCACGCAATTACCTTATAGATATAGTTAAATCTATAATAGCTACCTATAGGATTGTTATAATTCCGCTTAAGGATCTCCTATTATAGTAGTATGTAATTTAGTACCTAGACCTTATTATTTTGCCTTAGGAGTCCTTAATTGTTAAGGGTATAGTTCTTATTACTAGTAGGAACTTATCCCTATGTTAACTAATTATATATAGAGCGTATAAAAGCGTCCCTTTCTTATACTCTATAAATAAAATTAATTAGTAACTTGGGGGGGTGTTCTATAAACACTATTTTGGCTAAGGCAGCTACTACTACCTCTTACTATAGCACAAGCCTCTACGCAAAGTTAGTGCTAGCGAGGTAACATATAATATATAGGTGACTCGCCGGGTTATTATAGGGGACTATTACCTAGGCCAAGGGATCTTCCCTAGGATTAAACGCTATTAGGCCAGTTAAAGAGGTCTTAGAGAGAATAGTAGAACACCCTAATCCGCCGGCGCTATATTTACGAGGGCTACTTATATACTATATATATGCTACTTGCTAGTTTAGTATAGTAGCACTAGGGCCGCCTATAAGGCCTATAACCCGCAACTTTTGCTATAATATAGGCAGTATAGCATTAAGGACTGTCCTCTTACTACTGTTTTTAAAGCCCTTAATATAATTTAGGTGCCAAGATAGTGTATTAATAGGATTTGCTTTACCTAGCTTATATTTAATCTTAAAATTAAACCTAGCTAGTTTCTTAGCATACTAGGCCCAGTGAGCAAATAAGCTTTTTATGGTTATAAAGTACCTAAGATTGTTATAATTGTAGAGCACGGGCGTTATATATGTGGCGTACTTAAGATAGTGGCGCCACGTTTTAAAGCATTGCACTATAGTAAGTAGTTCCTTATTATATATATTATACCACACTTCTAGGCTAGTAAGCTTCTAACTATAATAAATAATTAGGTACTAGTAGAGTTAATCTCCCTACCTAAAAGACTGCTAAATTATACCGCTATAGGCGTAATTAGAAGCATTAGTAATTACTATTAGGGGTAGATTAAGGTTAAAGTGGCGAAGTAGAGGAGCCTATATAAATATAGCGCGTAATTTATAAAACGCTTACTAAGTGTTATTGGGCTAGGACCAAGGTTAATACTATTTAGTAGGCCCTTTTTTGCGCTTCTACTTCTTCTTCTTCCTATTTAATATTAGGTCGTAATATGCCTGTGTAAAATGTATGTGTAGGGGGTATGCAGTATCTAAGTAGTTCTAGATAAATCGCCTATAGAAGTTGGCGAAGCTAAGGAAGACCTAGATATCCCTATAGAACTCAGGCTTAGGCTATTCCTTAATGGCTTTTATACGGGCAGAATCTATTATAATACCCTTAGGTATAATAATAAAGCCTAGGAACTTAACGTTCTTAGTATAAAAGATATATTTTAATAGTTTAGCGTAGAGGCCCTAAATATAGAGCTGTTATAGTACCTGCTTAATATACTTAACGTACTTATCCTTATTATTCAAGTAGATAAGAATGTTATTTAAGTAAACTATATAGATGGTATCTATTAAGGTCCTTAGAGCCTTTTAAATATAGCTCTAGAAAGTTATAGGGGCGTTAGTAAGACCGAAGGGCATTACTAGGTACTTAAAGTGACTATAGCGTGTCTTAAATGCGGTCTTTTATTTATCTCTCTTTTTAATGCAAATCCTATAGTACGTATTATAAAGATCTAGCTTTATAAATATCTTTGCATAGTTAAGCCTATTAAATAGTTCGCCGACCAATGGTAGGGAGTACTGGTTCTTAATTATAATCTTATTTAGGCGTCTGTAGTTAACGTATAGCTATATTATACCTTCTACTTTTAGTATAAAGAGAATAGGCGCTCTAGTAGGCGACTTACTAGGCCTAATTTAGCCCTTCTTAAGAGCACTCTCTAGGTACTCCCGTAAGATCTGCAACTCTTTTTTTTCAATCCATTGTATTGTACTACGTACAATACTGCGCATGCAGTCTCTAGGCTATGGCGCTATAGTCCTATATATATAAATCCTTTCTAGGCAGCTTAATATATACTAGTAACTATGTCCTAATAGTTTATAAGCCTCTAAGCTAGAGGTTTACCGCTCCCTAGTAAAATACTAGGTTACTGACAACTATTAAGTAATAAGAAAACAGTAGAAAATCAGTAAAAATAAGAAATTCTAACGCCTGTCCCTGTCCCTTTTGTATTTTATTTCTGTCCTTTTGCTTACTATTATCTATTTGCTAGGATTTTAGTAGGAGTTACCTCCTTCTAGAGATCCTGCTGCTGCTAGCCGCTTTTTAGTAGCTATCCCTGTCTTACTTAAAAATAGAAAAAGTACCTCTTTTCCTTTCTTTGTGCAAAAAAGCTTCTCTAAAGATAGAGAAGAGCGTAATTGTCTCTGCATTTCCTTTCTCTCTTCCCAATATAGCTTATATTCTAGTAATAGATGCTTAGGAGTTTGTACAGCTGTACAGTCTCTAAAGCATCTACCTTCTTTATCCTTCCCTATTGTTTTAGAGAAAGACTTAGAGAAGCCTTTTCCTAGTTTTAGTTGATAGAAAGCTGATTGTAGCCTTTTAGGGTATTTATTCTTAGGGACTTTAAGAGAAAAGGAGTAGTTTCCTTTACAGATCCTAGTGTAGTGTTTTCCTTTGCTTTTATTCTGTTGCCAATTATTTTTCCACTGGTTTAGTATCTTTTCTCTTGCTAATTTCCCTATATAGGCTAAAGAAGTATAAGAGGATTGTATTTTTCTTCTTAAGAGGCCCTTCTTTGCTAGTTTATCTGCTATTTCATTTCCATAGATCTCTAGGTGGCTAGGAACCCAATAGAAGTTAATAGAGATATTCTTACTAGCTAGATAGGAACAGCTTTGCGTAATTTTAAAGACTAGTTCTTGCCCTCCTGTAAGAGTGTTAAGTTGTAATCTTTTAATAGCTGCCTGGCTATCTATAAAGATATACACTTGTTTCTCTTCTAGTCTTTATTGCTTTAGGTGTTCTAAGGCCCTATAGACTGCATAAAGTTCTACGTCCATAATTTCCATATAGGGTCCTAGGTTCCAATATGTTGCATATTTAATCCTATTTCTCTCTCCTATTTTACATACGGCTGCTGCATTTGATTTACTATCTTTAGAGCCATCTGTATAGTATATATCTACTAGGTCCCACTCTAGGGATTCTTGTAGATTTTCTACTAGTCTTAGATATTCTTGTACAGCTTCTTCTTTACTACCTATAGGGATCTGCAACTCTTTCTATAAGAGGTTATAGATGGGCATCTATAGTAGCGTTTTACCTTCTTTTAAGTTAATTGTATGGTTATACTTAGAGTTCTAAGGGAGTACACTTACTAGCTTATTAGAGAAGATATTAATCTCTTCTTTGTATATATTTGGTAAGTTGGAGCCTATAAAGGTTAAGGTGACTATTATATAGTAGTGTGCTTCTAGGAGCTAGTAAAGAGAAGAGTGCGGCCAATATGCGTTTTATAGGTATGCTTACACTAAAAGTATATACAGCTCTGCTGCAGTATACTTAATAGTTTTAAGGTTTTAATTACCTCCCCCCCCAAGTTAAGGCGATCTGCGTTAGTATTGGAGGGTCTCTGTAGGTACTCGCTGCTAGTAATAATAGGTCCTCTATTATATTTATAATTGGTATCTTTACGTCTAAAGGGTCTGTATAGGTACTCGCTGCTAGTAATAATAGGTCCTCTATTGTGTTTATAACCGGCGTAAAGAAGGAGTCTTCTAGCTATAGTAAATAGACTATTTTGCCAGCCTTAATGTCTGCTAGAAGCGTATTAAGGGCAACTATTTAGAGGCGTCTAGGGTCTAAAGTACCCTAGATAAATTGTCCAGAATAAAAGCTAATTAATAGATCTGCTTCCGCAAGCCAATCATATCTAAAAACTATATTATAACTATTAAATAAGCCACCCTAAAAGGTCTAAGGGCTAATAGTGTAAGGGGTACCTTAGGAGTCGCTAGTGGTGACTATTAGATTATAGGCATCCTAGATTATTATCTAGTTGCTATTAAGGGAACATGTAATGGGTTTACATAAATATAGCGTATAGCTTATAGGCAAGTTAAACCTATAGACAATGTCTTGGTTAACGAAGTTAATTTAGTACCTATTATTGTATAAGTAATATAGGCGGACTTTATCCTAGGGCGTATCTATTACAATATATACCATAATGCGTTTCTTCTCTCCCTCTATATTAGGCCCTAATTGCAGTTAAAAGAGATACGCTACTAGGGCTTTAGGTTTTCCGAAAGCTAGCCTAACTTATCTTTACTGGCTTGCTTCTAGTATTCTTTATAGTAGTTACCCGCGGGTTTTTTTTTTAACTTGTATGCATATTACCGGCGTTTAAGGGGTCCTTTAAGCTGTCCAGCTTTTAAGTAGTCTCCCTAGGAATTTGCTTAGAAAAGCGTTACCCTTTTTAGGTTCTGTTCCCTAAACCTAACTCTATAGCGCCTATGCTACAACCACGCGATCTTCTGCAAGCTTTATAGTGTCAAGCAGTTACTCTATATAGCGGATTTTAGTGAAGAGGTTCTTTATGGTTCTTACCCGTTTAACAAAGTTTTGGTAGAAGAGCTCTAATTATAAGTAGGCTGGGAGGTATAAGAACTAAAAGTCTACCTATTGCTTAGGGTTAATAAAAGGGGTATATAAGAAACGGTCCTTTAAGCTATGTATATAGGCTAGAAAGACGTCGAACCTTTAGTTCTCCTTTATAATAGCTATATAGTATACAGTAGCATTATTAAAGCGTCTTACTATAGTGTTCCTAATCTGGTTTTGGACTATAGTCTTAAACTTATCCTATAGTAAAGGACCTTTATCTTTAGTGCCTAACCAGTAATAAACTAGTTGGGTAATTATCTTCTCTTTTGCAAGACCTTTAATAGCCTAGCGTATGTGTTGCTTGCAGTTATAGTTAGCATTATTAACCTTAAATTGGTTCTTAACTGTAGCGATCTAACGGTTAAAATGCTGTTAAGTCATACCGCTAATATTAGGTAGTAACTTCTTAACTAGGGCGTTGAGATTTGTTTGGCGTATACGTTCGCTATATAACTTATACTCTTTACTAGAGAGGTAATGGGAGGGCTTTATTAAATTAATAATGCTTTATAAGTTGGCTATATTCTTAGCCAGCTTATCTAGCTCCTTTATATTAGCAGTATTTAGTAGGACACTGGTAATCTTGCTAAGCTCCTGTTAAGCCTAGGTATATAGGTTAAACTAGTTTCTAGCGTTTATAGGTGGCTGATCATTTTAAGGTTCGGAAGGTGGCTTAGATTCTACTAGTGTATTTCTAGCGGTTTTATCTATACTAGATCTTAAGGCGTTTGGCAGTTATATTGTCAGCGTATTGCTATTAGGTATAGCTGTCGGTTTTCTTTTTAAAGGTATTATAGAAAAAGTAAACCGGCTATCCTCCTAAGGGGATTAGTAAGGATTTAAATATAAGGTAAGGATGTGGATAGGGAGCTTAATAATGGAACAATAGGGTATATTGTATAGATAGACAAATTCTTAAGGGAAAAAGGAGGAGTCTTTATGCAAAGTAAGGAAGGATTTTCCCTAGGCACGTGTAGCGCACATGCCTTATGGGCAAGTCACCCCTAGGTTGCCCTAGAGTCGCCTATACCTTACGGCTATATAACTATCTACTTCGGTTTTACCTAACATTAGGTACCCTATACTTATTATACGTATTATTTATATATATAATATATAACAATATGTAATATGCTAGGTATCTTAGGTTAACTTACGGCTTATCTTTATCCTTTAGTTTAAACCTTTCCTATATTAATTTAAACGCTACTATCTTATTTGCTAGTACTAATATCTATATTATTTCTCTTTAGTCTATAGCTTACTTTTCTAGATTCTTTAATATTATAATTAAGGCTCCTTTAATATAACTTATCTATTTTTCTAATATAGCCTAATCTGGTATAGCTTTCTTGTCTAGCTATATATAGAAATCTTCCCACTTATTACTCTTTTATTGCCTATACTATCTATAGTATAGTTCTATAAGTATATATAATCTATTTATAAGGAAGTATCTCTTTATTACTATATCGTTGCAACCATTTATGTGTAATTTCGCAAACCTAGTTAAAATCCCTAAATCCTTTTCTTGTTCTAGGTTATTAAGCTATTTAGCTCTTAGTATACCTGCCTTTAGCCTATTAGTAACTTTCTATATAGGTGCTCTGTCCCTTATATAACCTAGTATACTAGATTTTTAGTTTAGGTTCTATTATTGCTATATAATAATTTATTGCCTAAACTTATTTATACTTTCTTATTTTCTATATCTTATAGCTAGATCCTTAAAGTCCTTTAACTTCTTAATTATTATATTAACTTTTTAACCTTTAGGCTAAACACCGTGTTTACCTAGAATTACTATAGACCTTATTTGTTCTTTAAAATCTTAGTTCCCTAGGAATCTTTATCCTATACTTATTTATTTATCTTTAAACTAAGCTGTTACCCTTTCCTATTAGTTATTATCCGCTATAGGTTCTTATATATATCTTATATTATTTTAAAAATCTTAAGCATCTTTTATCTCATCCGAAGAATCTTAAGCCTATAGCCTTTTGCCTTTATTAAGTAGTAAGCTAGCACTAGCAGTTATCTGCTGTCACGGGGCGCGGAACAGTGGCTGCTGAACATATATATTTGAGGAATCTACAAGACATTACGCGATCAATCGTAAGGATCGAGGGCGTAGGAAGGTAATATACTACGTGTGGCTGACGTAAGCTGTACGCAAAGCGTACGCGAGGGCACGGGGTTCCGCTAGGGAGTCTCCTATAGAGGCTCCTGCGGCGGCGTTCCATAACACTACCCCCCCTCTTATAGAGGCGGAGCTCCGGCGACGCTGTGGTTACTATATACATATAGAAGGAACGCTTAAGGCATAGAGAAGGAAAAGAAATAACGCTAAAGGGGTTGGCAGTATGGAGTTCTGCCGGCGCTAATTATTAAATGGACTAATTAGGATTTTCCATCCCCAGGATAGAAAATCGCTATTAGCTTAGTAGAAGGCAATAAGCTAAACTAACATCTTTGCAGTCTGCAGCGACATTATATAATAAGGCTTGGTACCCAAGAATTCAACTAATTAGACAACTTTAACTAGCAGTTAAAGTTCCTGGACATCTTAACAATTTTTCGGTTACGTAATGGCAATCTGCGGCAATCTAACGGCAATTTGCCCTTATATGGCAGTGTACAACGGTTAAACTCTATAAGGGCTCCCATAGAGGATTAGGTACGAAATCTCTACTTAGGCCCAGTTTCTATAGGTTTACATAGTAAAAGTCACTAATTAGGTCCTTTGCATTTTTAAAGTCTTCCTATAGTTACAATTCTGGCTAATCTATGTCAAATCCTATATAGATAGCTCTATAGTAAAGCCACTGTCCTCTGCCTTTACCAAAGTATTTAGAGTTAATGATTTGTTTAACAGTCCACTCCTTATAGTTCTCGTCTTCGTTCTTATCTTAGATTAGTACTAGTAGGGGTTTAGGCTATGTCTATCCTAGTAAGGGGTTAGGCTAATAAAGGTATAGTAGCTATAGGTAAAATATAGGCTATATCCCATAGGTAGCTAGGGCTGGCGGGAGCTCTAGCTTATATACAGCTCCCCTATTAATAACTTATTTAATCTAATAGGGGCCGAGATTCTTATAATTAAGTGACTTTATAGGCCTCTGTGTAGAGATATTGCGTGTATCTAGCCATACCTAGTCACCAACACGTATCTCTGGTGGTGGCGTTCTATAACAGTTAGCAAAGTAGGCCTGCTTTACTTAAGCCCAGGCCATTTCTCCCCTATAGTAGTCGAGTAGATTTTTTATACGGTCTATATGCTAGTCAGCAAGTAGTATCTTAAGGCGTTTTCCGTATAGCAGTTTCTTATTAATAGGTTCTAGTGGCTCTATACCAGATTAGGGGTAATAACCCTTATTCGCAAAGAACAGAGTAAGTCCTATAGTGGCTAAGACGTGGTTATTAGCTGCAAACTTACCTAGTAGGAGGTAATCTACCCAGTCGTCCTAGCCGTAGGCAACGACCTATTATAAGTACGCCTTTATACTAGTATTGGCGTTTTCTAGCTGTCCCGCAGTCTTATAGTGGAAGGATGTAGATATCTTAATGGAGATACTAAGACATTAACAGATCCGTCTCCATAGGTCAGAGTTAAATTACGTGCCCTAGTTAGACGTAATAGAGTCAGGTATCCTATATAGTTAGTAGACTTTGTGAAGAAAAGCGTCTGCGACGTTATTAACAGCTATGCCTTTAGTTGGGACATAGTAACGTTCCTTTATAAGTTGGCATATTATTATTAAAATGTTCTTATAGGTACAACCGTGCCATTTACAGAGTAGTAGGTCAGTAATAAAGTCTATAGCTATATCTACCCACCACCGTATAGGGATTGGTAGTGGGTGCAGTAGTCCTTAGTACTTAGTGTAAAAGGCCTTGGCACGCTTACAGCTATGGCAGGCGCTTATAAAGCATTTAACTAAGTCTATCATCTTAGGCCAGAAGTAGTATTGGCTAAGGAGTTTATAAGTTCCTCCTTTACCTGGGTAACCACTTAACTAGAGGTCATGGGCCATCTAGATTAGTTGCCATTATAGGTCTTCTAAATTAGGGACAAATAAATAGCCTCTATAGTAGAGTCTATTCTCCTTTACTTCTAAGGCTACTATATTAATTTAGCCTAAGTTTCAGAGGCTAGTAGGTGGCTTGTGGGTGCTAGCAGTTTTTACAGCAATAAGTTAGTATAATAACGGGTCAATAGAGATGTCATATGCAGTAGTAATAAGCTTATTAATTTTAGGGGGCGGCTTTAAGTCCATAGCGTAAAGCTAAGGTGTAGATAGTTCTGTTATAGATAGCATGCTAAGGGCTAGGTTCCTTGCTTTTAGGATTATCTACTATTGAAACTAATTACAGGGGTTATCCTCTAATTAAGGAAGATCTTATAAACAGCGTGTTAGGCTATTAGGTTTTGTGCCTTATACTCCTAGCCTATATATAATTTTAAAGTTAAAACCAGAGAGGAACTCATTCCAACGTACCTAGCGTCAGTTTAACTACTTTATAATTATAAAGTATTTAAGGTTGCAATAATCTATAAGGACTTCAGTTAGCTAGTTAGGTTCTGCTAAGGAGAGTTTCAGTTAGAATTCTTTAAACGCTTATACAATTGCAAGGAGTTCTTTATCATAGATCTTATAGTTATACTCTTATAGTGTAAGCTTAGATGAGTAGAATGTAACTAGGTAGAAGAGACTATTGTCGCCCATTTAGGAGAAGATGCCTACATTAACATAGTCTAAGGAGTCAGTTTTAAGATAAAGTTATCGTCCTAGTATAAAGTAAGCTAGGATAGGTACTTTAGTAAAGGCATTTTTAAGGTCTTAGAACGCCTTCTTGTAGTTAGGCGTCCAGGTAAAGCATAGGTGTGTTTTTCTTCCTTTTACAGAAAGGCCCTTTATTCGCATTATTGCTATAAGTAGTGCTACTACGCCTAAGAAGTTATATATAAATTTCTAATAGAAGTTAGCGAAACTAAGGAAGGCTTATACGTCCTTAATATAGTTAGGGGCTTACCATTTAGTAATTATGTATACCTTCTTAGGGTCTATACAGACACCCTTAGTAGTAACAATTAGTCCAAGGTATTTTACTTCTGTAACTAAGAATTTATACTTCTTTAAATTAATATGGAGTCCTGCTTCCTTAAGGCGCTATAAAACCTTTTAAATGTGCTTAGTATGCTTAGAAGGGTCGTCACTATAAATAAGTATATTATCTAGGTACGCTAAGCAGAAGTCATTAAGGTAGTCCTATAAGGCATTATTAATATAGCTTTAAAAGGTGCCTAGGCCGTTACATACACTAAAGGGCATAACAGTATATTTAAATTGGCCGAAGCGTGATACAAATGCGGTTTTCCATTTATTACCTTCCTGTATTTAGAGATAGTTAAAGGCGGCAATAATATCAAGCTTAGTATAGATTTTGGCTTAACTAAGCCGCTTAAGGGTCTTATGTATAAGTGGTACTGGGTATTAGTTTTTAATCGTAATAGCGTTAAGTCCTCTATAGTTAACGCAGAATCAGATACCTCCTTTAGGCTTCTTAGCAAGAAGAATAGGGGCGGCTACTAGTAATATACTGGGACGAATAAACCCTTTATTAAGGTACTCGTTGATATACTTTTTATAACTTGAAGTTCGTCTTTTAATATTAGGTAGGGTCTCTTATAAGGTAGCATTTTTCCTTATTTAATGTTAATGGCATAGTTATTAGGTTAATATAGGGGGAGTATATCTACGCCCTTTTATAAGCATATATTAATAAAGTCATGGTACCTCTTAGGGAGGAGCTTACGGAGTTCCTTATTGGTAAGTCCCTTTTTAAGCTTTATAAACTTCTTAAAGTCCAAGGTTAAGAGTTTATTAAGTTCTACGGGCATATTATCCTCTAGGAGGTTTACTAGATCTATCCTATTACTATAGAGGACGTAATCCTATTCTTTATTAAGTTCATATAGCTATAAGCGGGAGGCTACTATAACAACCCAGCTCTTCCTTCATGCTATGCAATAGAAGGCTACAGCACTAACATAGTAACAGTTAGTTGTGGGTGGTGTAATCAAAGGTTCTTTGGGTTAATATCCTAGGGAGTAAATAGAGGCGGCTAGGCTATACCCTAGGCAGGTCTCTCTGCAGTAGTCAGAGTTAAAGGTCATTTCTCTTTTTTTCCAGTTAATAATAGGGTTATGCTACTTAAGCCAGTTTATTCTAAGGATAATAGGGTAATTAGCAAGTGGTGTAATATAGGCCTAGAGCTCTTCTTAGTGTCCGTTTATATCCAGGTAGAGTTATGCCATATAAGTAATCTTTTATACAGTATAACTACTGTCAGCAAGTTATAGGGCGCGGGCTTTAGTAAGGGGTAAGGTTAGTAGGTTATATTTACACATAAATTAGATATCTATAAATTTATTAGTAGCTCTACAGTTAATTATAGAACAGTCTTTATATTATTTTTTAGCAGTTATTCCTATTATAGGTAAAACTATCTATTTCCGTCTATCTATTCTTACTAAGTTATCTATTAAGTAGGCCAATATATAGATCCCTTTATCGTCAGGGTGTCCCAGCTCGCAACTTAGGGCTAGGACTAAGCATTTCCCGCTACTTCCGCTGCTGCTACTTCTTTATCTTGTACGGTAACGGTGCGTAGCGAGGTATTCGGTGTTTAAGGTATAAAGTTAGGTGTTAGGCAGCGATTACTAAACCTAGCCATTAGGCAGTTCGGGTTTTCGCAATAATAGCCTTCTTAACAGCATCTATAGCAGCGCCCTAGCTTTTAAAGTAGCTCACGCTTTCCATCTAGGAGTTTACATAGGAAGGTTAGTATGGAAAGGTTAATATTAGCTCCGGTAATAGTATTAGTAGTAGGCATTAGTAACCTAGTGTATATAGGTGTAGTTAGTCCAGAGGGCTTTTATATGGGAGCCTTTAGGTAAGGGTTAGTAGTAGAGATCTAATTTAGCCGTCATTTAATCTTCCATAAGGCTGCCACCATACTATAAACGTTATTATAATTATAACTAGCGGCAGCGTGACTAAGACAATAGGTGACCTTTTTAAGGAGGTCTTCCTGGTCTTCAGCATTATCTTAGGAGAGGACTCCAGTGTATTCCTAGAACTTGACATAGAACTTGTTAAATAACTTAGTAGGACTCATCTTTAGGGCGCGTAGTTTGGCTTAACTGGTGGCCACTAGGTTGTGGTCGCAATAAGGACCTTATAGTAGGACTACCACTTCTAGGGGCCATTGGTCTCCTATTAGGCAAAAAGTCTGTTAAATAGGGTACCCTTTATACGCCCAATAATGTAACTAATCTTAATATCCTCCCTAGGAAAAAGGTAGGCGCTCTAGGTTAGTTTCTTATAGATTTATATTTTCCAGTAGCTGCGGTCTCCCTAAAAGACTAGGGGATTAGGGTATTATATATTAGACCCCACAATTATAGCTTAAGTTTAGTTACTGTTATAGGGGTTGTCCCTATTAGGTAAAGCTGCTTAACGCTAACTTTTAGCTAAGTATTAGGTAGGTAAGGTTGCCGGAGGCGTAGGGACTTAGGTAGTGTAGTGCGTAAAAGGGTGGTACTTAGCATTGTTACAGATGTGCTTATTAAGCTAAGACTATAGGTATTTAATTATGCCCTCCTTCTTAGTAACCTAGGCAATAAGTATAATCTTAGCTTTCTTTAATTGTTAAATATCGCGCTTAGATATATGGAGGTCATCTTTGGTCTCTTGGCGTGTGTTATTAGTAAGTGCCTCACTAGCTTATAAGTCTTGGATAATATTATAATCTTAGGCAGCACGCAGTTCAGCTTATGTAAGCTTTAGGTAGTAGTTCTATAGAAGGCGGTAGTATTTATCGGGTTCTTGTACTACTATTTATGCAAACATCTCGGCGTCTTATATTTCAATCTTAATAGGTGGCTGCCCTTCTAGTTGCTTTTCCGTGGCTGTATAATCAATAAAGGATAAGACGTCGCCGGTGTCTATCTTATTAAGGTCGTCACTGTGGTCACCTGTACCAATAAGGGTGTACCCATCCTACTGGGCTGGTTAACTCTTATCGTCTTTAAGGTGGTGCTGGGTGCTTAGGGGTACTCATAGTTATAACTCTTCTAAGCCACTAGGCTTACCCTTAGAGGTTAAGGCTAGGGTTAATAAATTAAATTCTCCTGGGATTAATTGGCGTTATAGGTTGGGTCAGGGTATTAGGTTGCTCTTTGGGCTTAACATAGTGGCTAGTAAGGAATATCGTCTTACTATTGTGGTGCGAAGGTTGCTCATAGACACGCTGCTTCTGGCAGCACCTACGGTATCATAGAGACGTAGAATTGGTCGTAGGCTAGGTGTCAGTAGTAAAAAAAGGCGCAACGTAATGTCACGGGGCGCGGAACAGTGGCTACTGAACGTATGTATTCGAGGAGTCTACAAGACGTTGCGCGATCGATCATAAGGATCGAGGGCGTAGGAAGTTGATATACTACGCGTGGCTGACGTAAGCTGTACGCGAAGCGTACGCGAGGGCACGGGGTTCCGCTAGGGAGTCTCCCATGGAGGCTCCTGCGGCGGCGTTCCGTGATATCTGCTTACTTAATCGTCTTTAGATATTGCTCCTTTAGTCTTATAAAGTAATAAATACTGTATTTAACAGTATTATAATACCCGTTACTAAACCTTGCTCTATAGCGGTCTTAGTTTCTACTTTTATTATATTATTAAGGTTTATATACTCCTAGTTAGCTACCTTTTCTTTCTTATTACTATTAATTAATAAGTACTCTAACTCCATTATTATTACTACTAATCTTTTTTCGCACGTTACTATAATATCTTAATCTAGCTTATAGAGTTAATTCTGTTCTTTATCTAACTCTTTAGTTTCCTTAAGTCCTTATAACTCTAGCTTCTATAGCTAATAGCTTACGCCATACTTAGCATCCTTATAAATTTAGCATGCGTTATTATAACAAAACGCAAAGTGCTTAATTAAACACTCCTTAGTCCCGCGCAATATACTTATATTTATATTATTATACTCTAGTAACCTAGTGCCTTTTACCATATAGTTACTCTAACTACCTCTATAGTCTCTAGTAAAATAACTTTATTTTCCGCAATTTATACAAGCTCCTCTTTTAAACTATTCTTCTTATTATAGAGTCCGCCTAAATATCTTCTGCTACTAAGATCCCTAGTTTAGCCTCTAATTTTTGGTTCTATAATTACTTAATCCTTAACCCCCAGGTTTCTATAGTTTCTTATTTTATCTTCTAGATTCTTTAGTACTACTTAAGTTTATTAGCTCTGGTCCGCTATTCTATAGTTTTTAACTCTATATCTATTAATGCGTACTCTGCGTCTTATATAACTATAGAACTCTATCTTGCCCTTTTTTAGCTTATTCCCTTTAATAGATCCTATTATTAATCTTTATTAACTAGTTAATTAATTCTTATATAGTTATTACGTCTTCTATAAGAATTATTACGTCCTAGACTTTTACCTTAAGTCCCTATTTATACTATGCTATAAGCGCCTAATTATTCTATTTGACTTGCGTGGCGAGTATTTAAAACTGTGTTATATACTTAATTGCTAAGGTGTATTATACTAGATTTTAGAGTTTTCTTTTTGCTATGGTTGTCACCTTAGGATCTCTAAATATCTATATTAACTATTCCACGAATCCATTCTAATTAGAGAATATATACCGTACTTCCTAGTTAGTAGTTAATATACCATTTACCTATATTTTGGTGAGGTAAGGTTTAAACCACTTAAGTACTCTCCCTAATAGGAATAGTCCTGCATACGCTACTTAGCCCATAACTATTACTAGTTTTACTCCTTCTTATATAACCTTAAAGTATATTTACATAAGGAATCCCTTAAGTTTTAACTTCTCCCCTAAGAATTGCTTAATTAAGGGTAACTTAACCTTAGCTGTGCCAATGCTATTAATTCTATCTTTAAGTGCCTTATTATTATCTTATAGTTAGTTAACTATCTCTTATAACTGTCTAATTATAACTAGTTATATATTAGTGTCTTATAAGTTAGTGTCTCCTCCTAACCTTAAAGTAGTTACTGTCGTTAACGGCGTTATAATAGGTGCTTTTAGTAGTATGTTGTTTAACTTTATTAATACTATAATTAGGTAGTAAATATATAATAAAGCCTTGTAGGAAATACTACGGTAAACTTACTAATAGGCTAGGTATATAGGTAAATAAGAAGTTAATAACGTAATAATAACTAGTAGAGTGGTTGCCTAATAGATTACCTCTAATCATATTTTAAGATTTACTATAAAGAAAGAAACTATCTAGATAGGGACTGTGGTCCTTTAAATATACAATATAACTCCTATAAAAGTCGTTACTCTATTACTCTATCTACTCTATCTACTTTATTATAGATTATATAGATTATATAGATTACATAAATTCTATCTTATAACTCGTTATATAACTTAGTTACCCCTTATCCTATAGTTTAACTAGTTCTAGCGCCTCCCACGCTTTTACTACTAGTCTGTTTATGTCCTCTCTAAGTAGCCGTACTACTGCTGATATAAGGTCCATAACATTACTAACGCCTTACTTCTATATTTGCCCTTAGGCTATTATATACAGTTAGATAATTAATTAGTTAATTAAAGAGACCTATCTCTTAAGATTTAATGTATATACTTCTAAATCTAGTAACGTATACTATAAGCGAGCGGCCTACCCAAGCGAGCGGCCCACCTCAAAAACTCACCAAAAATTAGAAAAATCGCACCTTAATATCTCGACAACCACATAATAATAAATTCTATAAATTTAGATTTAGGCTTTTATATATACTTTATAGCTTTTATTAAAGTTATATAGTAAACGGTTCAGTAGTTTTTAAGATATTAAAATTTAGTGGCTAAACTAAGGCCAAATTACTATATCTTAAAAACTACTCAACTATTTACTATATAACTTTAATAGGAGCCATAAAGTATATATAAAAGCCTAAATCTAAATTTTTAGAATTTATTATTAAGTTGTTGTCGAGATATTAAGGTGCGATTTTTCTAATTTTTGGTGAGTTTGAGGTGGGCCGCTTGCTTAGGTGGGCCGCTCGCTTATGGTATACGTTAGTCCTATAATATATTTTGGCGTAGCTCTACCACCTAATAAATAGAAGGGACACTTCGCAATGGCACTTATAGCTATTATATAATTATTAAGAACGTCTATAATATTATTCTTTAATACTATAGTATTATTTAGGTATTAATAATAATTCATTGCTTAACGTCCGATTCGGATCCCTACTGGGCCCACGCGGACTACTCCTTATATATATGTGGGGAGAAAACTCTACATAAGAAAACCCTGTAATCTATCTCCCTGCCTTTTGGGACTCGCTTACACAGCGCCTGCGAGGCGCCTATGAGTTACCTATAGTGCTCTACTACCTTACTTTTTGACCTTTTTGGGAACTACTGCTGCCGTAATAAGCCTACAGACGCGCTAGTATTGCGAACTTAACTCTACTACTGTAGAGTTATTAGGGGGCGCCTAGTTCTCGCCCCTTTGCCTTTTATTACTATTTCCTTTATAACCCGAAACTGGTTTAGTACATTTTAGCTAATAAGCCACTAGGTAACCGCCTTAAGACCTTTTTATATTAAGAGTAGTGTATTATAGTTCTCTATACCAGCTACTGAGAGTATTACTTTTTGGTTAGTGCGTAAGGGGCATAATAGTATTATATGTTTTGGTGTCTGTCTTGGCTAGCTATATTTATATCTTAGGCTACCTACTAGGACACCTACCCAGTAAAGCCAGTCTTTTAGTCCTATTATTCCTGTTTTTAGGAGTATTGCTATTATATTTTCTGCCTTTGTTAGGCCTTCTTGGAGCCCTTAGGTGTTTACCCCCTATAGCATTAACTATACTGCGGCCTAGGTTCCTCTTACCTAAGACAGCCTCTGTACCTTTAACTCCTATATGCCTTTCTAGTATTAGTCCAACCAGTATTATATTGTGGTAGATGGTTCCCAGTACTCTTTTATGCTCTACTTTAGCTCCTTTCTCTCTTTTACTATTGTTTTTGCTAGTCTCTTACGCGTCTCCCTTCCTCCTCTATATAGGCCTAGGCCCTAATATAGCACTATTCTTCTTCTACTTTTTCTACCTATTTCTCTAATATGTCTTCCTTTAAGGTTATTAGTTAGCTCTCCTATAGGGCACCCTAGGGTCCCTCCATAGTTTGTTTAGGCATAGCTTGATATACTTTATAACACTAGAGTTGCGCTCCTTTTATATCCTTTGCATTATAGCGGCTTTAATATATAATTGTAGGGGGGGGATATTAGCTTCCTTTTTAAGTAGTGCTGTGGCCGTTTGCTTATACCCACCTATTATACTCTAGAGGCAAGCTGTTTGGACCTTTTAGAGTAGTTTAAGGAGTGGTTTAAAGGGGCCTTTCTTGGTTTCTCCTATAGCCCAAACACTGGAACTATACGTTATGGTTGGCCGGACAACTGCTGTATATAGTAGGCGTAACCTCTGGAAGCATAGGCCCTACATAGAATTAACAATTCTGGGTATTGCGATGTACTGCGCTTGGCCCTTATAGGCCGCTTATAACGTATGTGCGCTCTACTAAAGCTTACTATCTATCCATACTCCTAGTACCCTTAGGCCTTAAACTAGTTAGCCCCTAAAGCCTTAAATATAGATTATATACTAAAGATCTGCAGATTAATTGCGTTTTCTTATAAAATGGATTGGCTAGTATTTCTCTGGTAAGAATTGGACTCTATGTCGTCTTGCCTATTCTATATAGGTGTTATAGACTTTCTCTAGTATTCTGCAGTTCTCTGCGGCTATTGGCCTATATATAATTAGATTTGTATTATTAATAAAGCCTATCCCCTAGGTCGCCCCTTCCTTAAAGGACTTAAGTAAGTTGCTTACAAAGAAAAGGAAGAGTATAGGCAAGAGAGGTAATCCTTATGGTATTCCTATTGTAACTGTAATAGGGGGGCTCTAGTATCTACTAAAGACTAATAATGTTTCTTTCTAGCCTATAAACCCTTAAATAAATTATATAATCCATTCTAGGAAGCCCTTTGCCCTAAGGATATATAGGAGGCGCTTGTGGGGTATATTATTATAGGTACCACTAATATCTAGGCTAAGCATTAATACTATAAAGTCCCTTCGCGTCGCCTATATAGACTTAATGGTAGTGGCGAGTAACGTAAGTGCTGATAGTATTAAGCGGTTCTTTCTTACCCCTATTTAACTTTATAGTAGTAGGGCGTGTTCCTTAGCTGTGTCTGCTATATAGTCCGCTATTACCCTTTTTAGGATCTTACTAAGGGTATTTTCTAAGGCAATAGGGCAGTAGCTTCCTGGGATTAAGTAGTCTACTTTACCTTCTTTTTATAGAACAACTGTTATTATAGATCTTCTAAGTTATAGGTAGTAGCCTATAGTAAAGCATACTTTAGCTATATCTGTAAGCTAAGGTGCTATAAGTGGTCCATAGGTCTTTAAGGCCTTATTTAGTATCCCATTTGGTCCTAGTGCTATATTATTTAAAAGGCGGCTAATGGTTCTGGCCATTTCCTCTATTATTATATCGCTGTTAACCCATAGGCGAGTTACTGGTGTTTTACCTATAATGTTACTAAGGTCTACTAGAGCTAGTTAGGGGAAGAATCTTTTTATAAGGATCTTTGCCTTCTTATTATTGTTGTTAGTGGCCTATAACTCCCCTGCTCTTTGTAGGGGTAATAGGTATAAGTCTTCTGCTAGGCGCCCTACCTTTTTCTTTGCCCATTTTGCTATAACCTAAAGGCCCTTATTATAGGGGAGGCTTAGGTTAGAAGTGTGCTTATTTATAAACCGTCTCTAGTTGTTCCTTGCTTCTTTTTTTAGGGTATTCTTTAACTAGTTTCTTATATCTTTATATTATCTCTTATCTTTAGGGTTATGGCTGCTTATATATTTCCTTCTTGCTTATTATTGGCTAGCAATAAGAACTGTGTATTATATAGACTATATATATTGCGTGTAGGGGCCTAGTTATAAGACTAGGCAGTGCTCTTCTAGCCCATTTTTAATTACTGCCTAGATCCTTTCTAGTTTTTGATTAATTTCCTTAGGGGTGGCTAACAAGCCTTGCTTATTTGGTATTAGGTGAATTTCTTCTAAGTCTTAAAGTTATTGTTTAACTGTACTAAGGAAGCTATCTGTTTTAAGTTTTCTTATTACATATCTTTTACTATTTAGTTGCGCCTTAATATCTAGGTCTAGCTATATTTAGATAGGGATATAGTCTAAGGCAAGTGCCTATTCTTCTTTAGGGTTATACCTTTTAAGTCTCTAGTATAGGCCTTTATCTATAAATGTAAGGTTAATTGTACTTCTAGCGGTGCCTTATTGCCATATAATTACTCCTAGAGGGGTAGCCAGTTTAAGGCCCCAGATGTCTATGGCTCTTAGTAGGCACTCTACCTATTATTTAGTAGTAACATAGATACCCCCCTACTATAGGTAGTAGAGGTTTATGTCTCCTAATAGGATAGACTCTGTGCCTTTGGTTTCTAGTAAGCTTATTACTAATATAATGTTCTCTATTTATAGGACCCCTTTAACCCTAGGGTTATACATATTAATAATTTGTACTAGACCCCTATATGTCTAGATTATTATAACTATAATATCTAGGTTAACTGCCTGCTATAACCATAAAGATAGGCTAATAGCCTTACTAATTATAAAGCACACATGTGTAGCTACTTTTGGTTTATATAAGAGCTAAAATCCTTAGGAGCAGTATGTTAATTATATGTAGGTATTGTAATACGGTTCTTGTATAGTAAGGATATAGTATTTCTCTAGGTTTAGACTGTCTAGTAGGGGCCTTGCAAGATAGTAGTTTGTATTACTATAGTTATACTATATAATGGATAGGTGGCGGACCCCTAGTAAGGGTTCTTTATCTCTCCTTTATTCCTCACTTCTTCTATTTCCACTTTCTCTAGGATTTTTAGAACTTCTGTCTCTTATATTTGCACCCTAGTTTCTACTTATTTTATATAGAGCTTTCTATTTCCGTATCTTGTATTCCTACTAGCGCTTCTATATCTAAATCTGTTATTGTCTCTAGTTCTTCCCCTAATCTTACTAGTTGGCTATATACCCTTTGTGGGTTGGCTGCGAATGTTATATTTGCCATGTTAAGTCTAATTCTTAATTGTCCTAGTCTTGAGCTTGCTATAGCTATCTATAGGGGCCTTCCTATAGGGCGTCCTCTCCCTTATGTCCTCTATAACCCTTATGTCCCTATTTAGTCTGGTAATATTACACGGCATCGCTTCTGGCCTGTTAAGGCTTGGGATAGCTGGCCTAGCCCCCTAGTATTAAAGGTAGGGAACGCTAGGAAGGCACCTGTGTCCCCTTAACTTATCGCCTATTATTTCTACTTGTATAACCTAGCGTGCAGTTACTCCCGTAGCTATTAAGCCCTTACCTTCTGTCTCCTATATTTAATGCAGTCTTCTCTCTCCCACGCCTTATATATGCTTTGGTGGCAGTTTACGCATTTTATTTAGTCTTGATTTAAGTAGTGTCTTATATTGTAGTGGCCTATATAGTGGCCGCAGCACACCTGTGCTGCGCATGTGGATTAGGTGTGCCCCTATTATACGCAGCAATAGCACCGTTCTAGATATAGTCTATAGTTGTAGAGCCTTATATTATATATAAGGCTATTTATAATTATTCCTTTTTAGATAAGGAGTTTTTATATTCCTAGTGTAAGTGTGCTAATAATAAGGGAGCCATACGTTTAACTAGCGTCTCCCTAGCAAGTCTCTAGCGACCCTTATATCCTCTTATTATTCTTATTATTTACTTAATTTATATTTTCCTATTAAAGCCATTAGATTTAGGTGATTTTAAGTCCTAGTATAAGGCGTTCTGTTTATCTTACTATCTCCTATATAATTGCTATATTGTCCGCCTAGTATTCCTTTTCTACCCTAAGGCTTAAGGGAACTACTAGGACTTTAACTAGGTAATCCTTACGGAGTACTTTTATACCAATACGTTCTCCTAGCCTATCCCCTGCCCTTATAGCTTATTCCTTTAACTGTTAATCCTTTAAGGTAACTCTAATGTCTCCGCTCCTAAGGTGTTGGACTACAACAGTGTTATAGACCTCTTTACAGATTTCTATAAGGACTTCTATTTCTAACTATCCCCTAAGCCCCTCTACTTTTTCTATATTTGGTTATATTATAATTATATACCTAGTTATTATCTTAAGGGGGGTGGGTTCCCTATACTATAGGAGCGCAGCTATAGCGGCCTAGATGCGGTTTGCTGGTAAGGGGGGTTTTTATTTATTTTTAATTTTATTTAGCCGTTGGAGGATTTAATTAAGGGTTTACTAAAGGGGCGCCTAAGGTTTACTGGACTAGTGGAGCTATTCTACTAGCTGCATTAGTTTATTATAGCTAACAGTTACTCCCCCATAATTCTGGATACTAGACGCGTCTAATAGGCTTTATATTTTGTTAGATGCCTTCTTAATAGAGGTATTTCCGCTTTATGGTGTGGTATTCGCCCGTCTTTATTGTGGAGGGCCATTGCTGGGCGTAGTTCTGGCGGATGCGCACGAGTGCGAACCACCGTCGTTTAACGTGTGCCTCCCCTGCGATGCATGTATCTCAGGGGGATTCTCTAGGTATTTTCAGGGATCTTTTGGTTGGCTTTGGTCTTTTGGGCTAGGTGCAGCAAGAGCTCCTTATTATATTGGCAATATTATAAAGGCCCCTATTAGTAGGAGTATATATTATTTAGGTATTATTTAACCTATATACGTCTTTAATTAATATCTTATTTACCTTTCCCTAGTCGCGTAATTAATTTTTATAAGAAAGTAATATCTAAATAGCTTATACGCGTGTTTTCTTTCTTCTAAATTGCGCTATTATAATGGAGTTATATTAGTGAGGTTACGGCTATATACTAAAAGGGCATTAGAAGGTAAAGTATAAATATACTTTACTTATTAAGCTTAATTCTTTTCCTTAATACCTTATTTCCCATTATTATAAAAGATTGGCTCAACTGGGTAGGTGTCCTAGTAGGTAGCCTAAGATGTAAATGTAGCTGGCTAAGACAGACACCAAAACACGTAATACTATTATATTCCTTACGCATTAACCAAGAAGTAATGCTCTTAGTAGCTGGCACAGAGAACTATAATACACTGCTCTCAATATAAAAAGGTCTTAAGGCGGTCACCCAATGGCTTATTAGCCAAAATGTACTAGACTAGTTCTGGGTGGCAAAGGATATAGTAATAAAAGGCAAAGGGGCGAGTAACAGACGCCCCCTTATAACTCTATAGTGGTAGAGTAAAGTTTGCGATACTAGCGTGTCCATAGGCTTGTTACGGCGGTAGTGGTTCCTAAGGAGGTTAAAAAGCAAGGTAGTAGAGCACTATAGGTAACTTATAGGCGTTAAGTAGGCGAGTCTTAAAAGGTAGGGAGATGGATTACAGGGTTTTCTTAAATGGAGTTTTCTCCCCATATATAAATAAGGAGTAGTCTATATGGGTCTAATAGGGATCTAAATTGGACGTTAAGCAATGAATAATAATATTTCCCATTATTAACCTTTATTTAATTTAGACCTTTACTTAATATACTTATTAAGATTTTCTTTTTTTAATTATTATTTTAATATACCTCTTTATTCTTTAGCTAACTACTCTTCTAGGCTAATTCCTTAGCGTATCCTAGCCCTACCATTATATATAGAACCTTAACCTTTGCTAACCTATAACTAATATAAGAATAAGGTTAGTATACTAAGAATAGAGTAAAGAATAGGGGTAAGAAGAAGAAGGTTGCCGTCTACTATAGGAAGGAGTTTGTGTATACGCGTTAAGTTTCTAAAGAGCATAATATAATGCGGTATTAGATAGGTTACCCTTTAGGTACCTAGCGGATAGGTAACTAATAGTTGCCATAGCAAGGTCTTAGTGGTTCTAGACTTTACTAGCCAGCTAATATCTCTATTTATTCTAGGCTTAAGCGTGTCTCTATCAACTATAAGCTTATACTTTAGAAGCTTTATATAAGGCTATTGCCTAAGTATATGGTAGGGAGTAAGTAAGCCGAGTATAAGTTACAAGGAGAGTCGATAGAAGAGGACGATATAGTAAAGAGTAGGTATAGCAATACCCTAAGTATAGAGACGAACTAATAAGGAGGGAATAGCTGTAAGCCTAAAGGAGCTTATAAGGAGGTGCTAAGGGCTAGCTAAAGGCTGGCCTTGGCAGCCGCCAAAAGATCCCTTTTACTTTGTTAGTACGAGTTTAGACCTAATATTGGTATTAAGCGTTTAAGAGTCTCTGCTTTTTTTATACCTTATTATCCTACCCCTATTTTATTCCTATTTATACTTCTATAAAGGGATCTTATTCCTATTAGCCATTACTTAATAGGCTAATAGATACTAATTTTACTCCTAAAGATAACGCATAATAGCTTTTAATTAGGCATTTAGGATTATTCTTATATATAATAGCAATTAAAGATCTTAATTAGTGCTTAAAAAGGCCTTATAAGGTATTTAGGAAGGCATAGAAATACTATTTCTAATATAGACTAATAAATAGAAATGCAATTTTAGTAAAATATTCTATTAAATTCTATATTATATATATAAAAAGCAAATAATGTATTATGCCTTAGGTTATAGCCTTAATCCTTATAGTTTCCGGAGCTTATCTATTCTATATCTAATTTAACCTATTTCTTACTCTTTAGGGCCTTTTGCGGCCTACTACGAGCTTTCTTTATAGGTTGCGATAATACTATAGTACTAGAGCGCTTTCTGTAATTTGTAGATTACGGACCTTAGTCCTAATATACTTTTAGAATATTTTTATAATAATTAAAGTAATCCTCTAGTTCCTATATAGAGTTTTTAGTAGGCTAGCCTAGCCATTTAACTTTATATTAAAGCTTATTTTTAATAGATTTATAGTATAGTATAGCTTTAACCTTATACTAATCGCCTACTACTTTAGGGTGTTTAATTAGGCCTAGACAGAAGTTCTTTTCTAGCAGTGGTTTATACTATAGCTTTAGTAGGTTTATATAAATACTAAATGTATATAGGCTATAGATAAGGGTAGCTATAGAAGGTAGGGTAGTTTGCTAATTTATTTCTTAATTTAAAAGAAACCTAGGTATCTTATATTAAGCTTCTTTAATAATTAATGGGTTTTAATATTTGTTAAACATAATAGAACCTTATCGCCTACTCTAAAATGCTTATTTTAGTATTTATAGTTATACTAAAGTCTCTACTACTCTTAAGCATCTTATAGGCTCTACTTTGTATACTTTTATTACTCCTCTTATTCTTTAAGGTATCCTTATACCCTTTAATAGATATCCTTAGACTTTTTAGTAGGATTCTATAATTAATTATACGGCCTTAGCTAGTAATTATTAGGTATACTATTATATCTAAATAGTTAAATACTATAGGCAATCTGGATTGGTGTATACTTATATAATAAATATTACTTTAAGTTATAAGCGTACTCCGCGTACGGAAATGGCTTATACTAATTATTTTACTAATAGTTTAAGTATATTTATAGGTAAGACTCTAGTTCTTAGTTCTGGCATTTTATTTACCCATCTATCTATAAATAGAAAGCTATACTGTAATAGTAGTCTATATCTAACTAGTACTAGCTTATAAAGACGCTACCCCTATTAGTAATAATAGAGTATAGTTAATCTACTTTGAGAAAGTATTTCTCCTTAATTAGGTTTGTAAGCGCTTATATATTAATTATCCTATTAATAGAGAGGTATTAGACGTATTTTAAAAACCTATTAATAAGTACGAGGACTAAGATATATATTTATTCTTACCTATCCTTAAATAGCGGAAGATCCGTAACAAAATCTATGGCATAATATTACTATAATTTGCCAGCAGGAGAAACCGATTTAAGTAAACCCTATAGCTTATACCTTCGGATTTTATATACTTAACACTTCCTATAGTAGCTAATATACTTCTTTACTTCCTAATTAAGCTTTAGCTAATAGTATTTATATTAAAGTAATTCCACTATTTTAGCTTAGCTATAATAGCCGTCTAGAGGATTATTATAATTCTTTATAAAAATCTTCTATTATAAATTTGCTTCTTATAGCACCTAAACCTTACTATATCTACGTAGTAGGCCTATTAGGTCTAATTCCTAATAGTAATGCCTATTAGGTTTCTAGTCTATTTCCGTATTAAAGATAGTATAGAAGGCGTCCCTCTATTATACCTTATAGATAAAATCCGTTAACCTTTTAGATGGTTTCTAGGTAAAAGCTATTTTGCTTTATACTACTTTAAGTATAAGACTAGATAGTACTATGGATTTTATAACTTCTCGGTATATATATATTAGGAAGGCCACTATAAGGTTAAAGTCCTCTAGTTATTATAGGGCTCTAAGTTCTAATTACTCTATGGTTTTACTATTAGTTTATGGGAATAGCTTAGTAATTAGAGGTAATATATTACTAGGTTCCAAGATTATGCTAGGGACGTCCTATTTAGATATATTTGGACCCTTATTAATAATGGACTAGGTACTAGCCAGAACGTTAGTAAAAGCTAATAGGGTTTATACCACCAAAGGCTTAATATATAAAGCTATAGGTGCTTAAGTATCCTATACTTAAAGCTTATTTTATAATATAGAGAGTAAGATATCTATTATCTATTTTCCTTCTCCTATTTTAAAGCCTTTAGTATAGTCTAGCCGTCGTAACGGTTTATTAGTAGGGTTGTTTTCCCCTAGCTTATATTTAATCTTAAAATTAAATTATATAAGCCCCTCTAGCTATTCAGCCTATTAAGGTATAAGCTCCTTTATAGTTATAAAGTAGCGTAAATTATAATAATTTAAGAGTATATAAGTAGTATAGCTTATATACTTAAGGTAGTATCGCTATTATTTAAAGTAGTTAACTATAGCCAGCAGTTCCTTATTATGGGTATAATACCTAGCTTTAAGCCCCTAGAATTTTCTACTATAGAATGCTACCAGTCTCTAGTAAAGCTAAGTAGCGTCTAGCCTCCCTTTCGTCTCTGCCGTCGTCGCAGGGGCGCCGCTAGTTATATACCCCCTAAGGACGCGTCACCACTACGCGTCGCCACCGCAACCAACGATTCCACTACAACCAGTCTGCCACAGAGCAGACGACCTCCACTACAACC
>Ga0307507_10000281_pt1 | contig 101048 bp, 15 predicted proteins | sample 7_EM_MG_FD_207223 | JGI IMG/M metagenome (GOLD analysis project Ga0307507, IMG submission 207223) | Populus trichocarpa ectomycorrhiza microbial communities from riparian zone in the Pacific Northwest, United States - 7_EM | ecosystem: Host-associated > Plants > Roots > Unclassified | place... | reverse complement strand
TGTGTTATTTTAATTTTGGCAGAACAACAAAACTTTACTTAAAATGGCAGGCGGTACGCTAGCGCGGTCATAACCCAGGGAGCGGTCATAACCCCGTTACCTACGTTAGCTACTATTAAGTGCACGGGAAGAGCAACGCTTATCTATTGTTTAAAGTGGGCAAGATATACAGAATGCGCGAAAAGGGCATTATATATTAATTGCGCATTAAGTATTAAAAGGGCTTAATGGAATAAATGCACTACTTACCTAGGTGGCTATAAATGCGCAATTAGCTGCACCGCGTTGTTGGTTACTATTAAATGCGGCAGTATGCCCCTCCTTGGTCGATACCATATGCTACACGTTGCAATGCGCGAAATGCGCATTTGGCAGCCAAATGCCGCCAAATGCTGCAAAAATGCTGGTAAATTTTTTCCTGACGGGTACTATAACGGGACTATAGTAGGAAAAACACTCGACAGATAAATTTTAACGCTTTAACTAAAACCTGCCGAATTCTGCTAGCCTAATTGACTTCTGCTAAGTTCTGCCAGATTAATTGAATTCTACTAAAGTCCGTTAAAGAAGACCGCGTGTGCACGTGCGCACGTATTAACCACCGAGACCCCTAACTATTTAATTATAAGATTCTCTTGTTATACCTTTCTCTTCTTTACGCAACGTCTTGTTCTCTGCAAGAGCTATATACCCTTAGATTTAGATAGAATTTATATTATTCCTTCGAATCTTCCTGGAGTCTCTTCGCGCCCTTACACGCGCTGATATTTGTACTAACATTCATATCAGAGAAACGCCTGCGGTACTCCATTCCTTTCTGCCAACTTCTGCCATCTAACAGTCGCGCTAATATCTGTACTATTCACATTCATGTTAGAGAGACGCCTGCAGTGCACTATTCCTTTCTGCTAACTTCTGCTAACTTCTGCCATCTGACAGTCGCGCTGATATCTGCACTATTAACATTCATCGCCTATGTCTGCCGCCTTGAAGCATCCCATCCTTTACTTCTCATTTCTTGCTCTTAATTCTTTGACTTCTCCTTTCTGTGCTACCCGTTTTCCTATTCCCAGTTCCTCGGCTTCCCCTTCCTCTAGACCCTCCCTGGACCCCCCCTGGATCCTGTCCCAGTACACCCTGTTCTCCAGTACCCTCTCCCTCTGCATCCTGCTCCAATGCATCCGGCTGTTCTACGCCCTGTCCCTCTTCCTTAGGTTCCAATTCTTTGATTTCTGGGTAAAAATCTTCCCAACTGTTACAATAATGACTTCTTTTATTGCCGTGGCAGAACTTGTCATGTTCATCACGAACACCACGAAGGTCACGTGTTTGCAGGACTTGCTTGAGTAAGGCTCTCGTGGCGTCTTCCAACCCATGACCTCGGAGACAACCGTAAGTGTCCACACCTGAACCCTCTGCATGTATGCCAAAGAGGTACTGCTTAGAACCCTTCTTAGGCAGACCCTGCACATGGACTCCAGGTTTTCCTTTTATCCCGAGATCCACAAGAATACAAAGGATTGGATCGTTTGTATGAGAGAACATCTTGCAGATGCCGTCCCCTGATGGAAGCTTGGAAGCTTTACCTCGATTTTTAACCGATATGAATACTGCAGAAGCGCGTGCAGTGTCAAACTCCTCCTCTACGTTGCCGAAATAAGTGGGAATGAGAATATCAAAATCAGGCTCGAGGAATGCAAGTTGGAGGGCTTGCTGCTGCCGTAGCAATAGATGTAAAACGTCAGACATGTTCTTGTTTCGTAGGAGCACGTCCGCATTTGTGAAGTGCGTAAAGTTCATGCTGCCTTTCTCAAAAACGTTGGAGAATGTCGCGGTTTCTGAACTTTCCGAAGACCGAGTGTTTGATATTTGTGGTTCGCATCCCTTGATTTCCTGAAACCGCTCATTACCAAAGAGAGATTGGAGAAAGTCGTTGACCGAGAACGTTTTTGCATATAGGAATGAATTGTTTGTGGTTTTAAGTCCCTTGAGGTGAAAGTCGCGCGCAAGGATACATATCAAGCGCGCAAATAGCTCTCCCTTCAGACCTTTTTCAACTAAGCCCCTGCTGAGTAGATGTTTTGCCAGTGTGTTAATGCTAGAACTCCAATTTTGGCCTTTGCAGAGCAGCTCGGCAACTGCCTCAGCAATAATAGGTTCCGACGGTGTTACTGTTTCCATGCGTTGAAGAGACCTTCGACCCTGGTGGCCAGTCTTGCTCGGCTCGGATTTGGCCGATTTCCTACCATTACTGGGATTAGACTGTTGCTCGGCTGAATCAATCTTCTCCTCAAGACCCGAATCGCTCCTATCCATATCTTTAGCTGTACTGCGACTCGCATAATCGCCGCTCGAATCCTTGCCCTTCTCAGTAGTGTCGATGCTGATAACAATCCGTAAGTAGGAATTAACAGCTTCATGTGCTAAAGCTATTGCCTCTGCCTCTTCCATACAAACATCGAGACACAGCCTGGAAGCGAGAGCCGCAAAAACATGGTTTTTGTTCTCAACATCATATTCAGTATTGTGAATTAACTTCGACAAAGCGAAGTGGCGGAGAGTGAGTGGAGGCACGTTGCAATATGCCCGCCACAGGGATCTACCGAACATTGTCATATGTTCGACAGTCGCGAACTGCGACATGGGCTTTCTCCGTTCCTTGCCCAACCCTTCTTTGGTGGCTACAGCCTCCCCGGCAGCTACATCGAGCTGAAGACCCAGGAAAGGTTCGAGTGTACTTAACTCTCCAACGCGCATTCGATCAGAGTGATCTATATCCCTCGGCGGCAAGAGCGACTCTGTAGTGGACTGCGTAGAAAGTAGAAAGCTCCAGATAGGAATATCCTTGAGAAGGCCTAGCACCCTGCGCAAAGCATAAAATGGATTCCCATTTCTCCCTTGGTCGGTCCAGAGGTTTGCCGCCTCGTCGAACACAAATAACAGTAACGGTTTAGCAGCCTTTGTTGCGCCGGCCTCGGTGTCTCCGGACACTTGGTACCGCTTGTTAAGACAGTCGGTAAGCTTACGGGCTGGCTGTATCAGGTGATCGTGGACGAGTTTATGGTTAGCCATCTTAATAGCATCACAATGATCGTTCGTCCAGGTGGAATCATCGATGAGGTTCTGATAAAGCTGGTTTGCAGCTTCGACTGCACCTGTGATAAACTTGATCCGAAATAGGGATCGCAATTCAGTCTGCGAAGTCGCTTCGGTGCCCTTCGGATCTATTGGAGCCATCTTGTCGTGGAATGTTTTTGCCACCTCCTTTGTTTGATCGGATTGTGTTTTTTTATTGCGCCATTTTGTTACTGGAATGTAAACTGTTAGCTTATTACAGCAATTATTATTTTTTATCACTGGGAACTCATTACATTGGGCCAGAGTGCCGCTGAGTAAAGCCACAGCACGAGCAGTGAGCTCTTTATAACAAGTTGGGCGGGTGAGAAAGTCAGTGATTTCGTGATCACCAGGAGGCCATGCACTATTATCGCTACGATGCCGCAAAGCAAAGGAAATGGTTAGGAACTCCTTGCCCAACTCGTCAACAAGTCGTGATTTGCCGGTGCCACTACTTTGGATGATTGTTATCGATTTTGCATAGAACTTATCCTTTTCAAATGCCTCTTCTTCATCCAGAAGTAATCCTCTCAGAAGATTAACAGCGCCTCCGTGGAACGGCCTTTTCCAGTCTCCAGACAGTGCAGCAAGTATGTTATCCTTCTTGAGTTTAGTCGGGGGAGACTCTAGAAGATGTCAATTAGCTGATCTCGGAATACACGACTGGCAATCGAAAGCTTACCATCAGAACCGGAAGTCCCTTTATTCGTAGGTGTGCCTGATCCTCCGAGTCTCACTACCTCAGATCGAAGCTTGACGCACTCTTTCTCCGCTCTCATTTGCGCTTCCTGTGCTTTCTTAAGCGCTTCTAGGAGCTTTTCCTCGGTCCACTTGTGTGGGAGATCCGTTGGCTCAAGCTCTCGGTCGAGATGGTCCGCTTGTCGGTGGACAGTTTGATCTTTCTCTAGCTTTCTGAGCTCTTCCTCCGATGCCATAGCTGCTGGTCAATTCAGATTCGTGGACCGCTGGAAAATTCGACAGGTCGAGAGCTTGACGTGGTAAGCAGTCACGAGAAAGATTTCGTTTATCGAAGCGCGACGTGATTAAGCTAGCCCGAATTAGAAGTCTATCCCACCTCGTGCACGGTCCCACCTCGTGCACACCTTTTTTCTTCCCTCCATAATAATTTAACGCCTTAATAGAATTTTTTAAAATTTGGATATATTATACTTATAAATATAGAAAATAGGTAAATGTCGGAATGTTAGTCATGTGACGTGGTCACGAGACCACGAAGTGAGGCTAGCTAACCTGACCTTGGAGCAACCCCTTACTTCTAGACAACAATCAAACTACCAACTTCAACACCGCATACGTACCACTATAAGTGATATTCGTGCACGTTGATAAAGCGAGTATACTAACACTGATCAGTAGACATACAGATCAGGAAATACGCAATAAGCTAGAGCTTAAGAACCGTACTGGAAATAGTACACGGATTGCCTAGCCTTGTCTATTTTAGTTAAAGGAGAAAGCTACATTACCCTTAAAGCTTAAGACCATATATCAGCTTAACTGCTAACATGTTAGATTGCCTAGAGAATTATATCTTTACTTAGAGAAGATTATAACCTCCCTTAAGCTTAAGAGAATTTGTACTAGCCTTACAGCTAATACAATAGATTGCTGAGAGAATCGCAGTTTTACTAAGAATACTTTATAGGCCCGACGGCTGTAAAGGATATACATACCCAAAACACCCTTACCTTAACACCCTTACCTTAATAACCTTAACCTTAACCTTAACCTTAACCTTAACCTTAACCTTAACCTTAACCTTAAACTAAATATATATAAGGACTAGTACACTGCTTTATATAATAAGATGGATCCTAAATAGAAGGAGAGAATTGCTAGATATAGTTATAGGATTAATATAGCAACTGCCTTAGAGGAAGACCTGAAAGAATATATGGAAATAAAAATCTATAAGTATATATATAAGAACTTTACGGATTATACACTACGGTTGCTATTCCAAGAAGAATTTAAAGGCTTTACCATTAAGGACTTTAGAAAGATACACTCTGTTACTAAAGCAAAGCTCCGTACTTACCTACTCCAAAGAGAAGTATATATCGCCACACATAGCAATAGATACCCACTTTATAAGGTTCTACATAATGTCCTTATAAAAGAGGAACCTTATAAATAGATAGATGAGGAAATTATAGGAGCTCTTAAGGAAGTCAGCCCTATAATTACAGTGGCACTATAAGAATAACTTAACTTAACATAAACAGCTCTGATATTAAATTAAGCTATAACCCTATTAGTTATAGCCTCTTTAGTTCCTATAACTCCCCCCCTATAGCCCACTACCTTCCCACATAGTACTAACGCCTATAAACCATTAACTACCTCCACTACCTCCAACGCCTGCAATTTAGCCTATAGCTACAGCTATAACACCTAAAACATAAACACCTACCCCTATAACACCCTAACTAGCTATTACATCTATACCCCAGCAAACTGCACTAACCGCTACCTAACAGCAAGCTACATCTACCTCTACCTAGGATTAACTACTTACCCTTCTTACTTAACTCCTATAGACACAGAACCAGTAATTATTACCTACGGCAACTGCCTCTACCCTCCCTCTAGCAACCGCTCCTACCCCACCTAGTGCTCCTCCTACCCAGTATCTTTACCCTAGTACTGCCAATACCAACCCTACTATGCACCTGCCTATATACAGCAAAGAGGCAGCTACTATTGCTAAGATCTATACAGACAACCAGAAGTATAATAGAGTAAATAATAGCTTTAACTTTAAGTTAACTATCTTCTATAATATCTATAAGAGAGCTAGTCTACCTCCTAAAGGCTATATAACTGCATTCCCAACCATACTAAAGGGACTTACTTAGGATTACTACTATAATAGCAGCCTTTTAACTAGATTATTTACTAAGGTATGCAACCATATATATTACTTCTTTAAAGGACTAGAGTACTATTAGAGAAACCTTACTAAATGGAACGCCACTAACTTCTAAGGAATTATTAACGAGAACCCTAATAAGCAAATCTATTAGAGTTTCTAACTACTCCTTAATAAGCTCTTAAAACATTACCACGGATTATACCTAGAATTTTATATAGACCTCTTTCTTATAAATAAGCTAGTTACCGCTTACCAAGGAGTACCAGCATGCTATATTACCATTTCTAACCCTTTTAAAGACCTCTCCCAGTTAATTAGCAAGCTGTAATCTTCTATAGTTATATAGGAGAAGGAATACCCTTCCTAGGCCTTAATAAGACCGTCTTAAGGAGCCTACTTTACGGATTGCATATACCGCCGTGATATCTGTAACAACTGTGACTAAACCCACTCCTATAGACAAAACACCATTAGGTCCCCAAAGACCAAGTGCTACATTTGCTAAAAGGAGAGCTGCTACTTATAGAAACATATAGAGGAGGAGCGGAACTGTTCTAGAAATAAGTATAAAAGATGTTTTAACAATAGCAAGGGCCATAATAGTAACTTTAAAGAACACTTTAGACAATACACTATCTACTATAAAGGAGACAACAACAATAAGTGCAATAAGACTTTTAAAGCTCTTATGCTAGACACAGACACTAACAAAAACACTAATAACAATAATAGTAAGGAAGAACTAGAAGACCCTAATAGCTACTACCTTATATTATTTAGGACTCTTACTATAGACAAAGCAACCTCTATAAGCATAAAACTAGCCAACAAGGCTTACACTTACTTACTCACTGCAACCTCCACAGAACCTACTACAGAAACTAACCCATTTAACTATAATATAACAACCACCGTTTTACGCTATACTTCCACAGTATTTATAGAAATTATAATTAATACCAGTGCGTTAAAGAAGTCTATAGCCGGTTATAAATAATTCTAGGCACTACAGAACGCGGACTAATCTATAAGACTTAATACCTTAACCAAAGGACAAGTTAACGTACAGTTTGGCATTAGAATTGCTACCTCCATTAAAACTATAGATGTTATTACCCCCATAGGCAAGATACAGTTTCATATTGTCTATACGGATACCCCCTTCTTACTCTGTTTAGCAGATATAGATAGACTCTAAATCTACTATAACAACCTTAGAAACGTTGTTATTACTTACACTAAAAAAGTGCCAGTAGTGCAATGGTTTAGCCACCTATTTCTCCTATGGAGCTTATTACTATAGTTATATTTATCTAAATCCTTTAACGCAAACCCCTACTACTTAACAGATATAGAGCTATGGCGCCTATATCGCCAATTTAGATATCCCTTAGTTAAGAAATTACAAAAGCTACTCTACTATGCTGGCTATAAAACTAATAGAATAGCCATTAAGCAACTAACCAAGTTCTGCCACCACTGTTAGAAGTTTAGCAAATTATTAGGCAGATTCCGCTTTACCCTATAAGATAATATTAATTTTAACTATAATATTATCGTTAACATTATATACATTAGCGGATTACCCCTTCTACACATTGTTAATAAAGGAACGCGATTCCAAGCCAGTAGATAGCTATGAGATATTAGCGCCAAACACATATAGGACGTTCTACGGATGTGCTAGATTAACACCTACCTAGGGCTACTAGACCTAATTACCCACAACACTAAAAAGAACTTTATTAGTAAGGAATTTAAGTAATACGCTACTATTATAGGAATCAGTATAAAGGGAGTACTGGTTAAAGCATATAACTCTATTAGAATGGTAGAGCACTACTATAGTCTATTACGGTAAGCCTACCAGATTATTATAACTAAAATCCCTAATATTAATAAGGAGATAGGACTCCAAATAGCGTTTAAAGTAATTAACAATTCAGCTAGCCCTAAAGGACTAGTTCCTACACTTTTAGTCTTTAGAGCCTACCCCTAAATAGTTAAATCCAATATACTATCCCCCACTATTATATAACGCGCTGCCGTAATTAAAAAGGCTATAGCAGAGATACAGAAGCTATAAGCTAAACAACAGATTGCTAACGCGCTAAATATGCAAAACGGACCCAATGCTAATGCAATTTATAATCTCCCACTAAACTCGCCCATTTTGGTCTAGAGAGAAGGAAACACTAGCCAAAGCAGCTATTAGGACAGGCCATTTACCTTACTCACCATTAAGGGTGAAATATGCACTATTAAGCTGTCTAGCGGACCTATAGCCTTCTAATCTACGGTTGTAAAACCCTACCTTTAAGCAACTAAATTACAGGAGCAAATTGTTAGACCAGAATTACCACCTAAACCTTTACTTGGGTCAGCCCTTTCTAAGACTGTCTTAAAGAGACCTACTAAAGCTTAGCAACAACCCCCAAAACAAGGCAGAGGACGCCCTTATAAATACCCTCTACTTACGGCCATAACTAATATCACCATCTACCTACAGGATGATAGTTAATTTAGTACCTAATTTAGCGCCTCCTAACAAAAGGAGCTTACTGGTCTACTTAAGAAGGGAGTTTTTAAGATTATAAGACTTATGGATATACCATAAGGTGTATAACTCTTTAACTTACAATTTATTAATAAAATTAAGAACAAGGAAACTAATAAAGCCTTTAAGAAATCCCAACTAGTTATATAAGCTTATAATAACTTAGAAAAGGAACTGGTTCTTATCTAATCACCAACCATTTAACAAGTCAGCCAACAACTAATTCTCTATATTGCCGCCATAAAGCTTCTATAGGCACAACTTTACCTCTAAGATATTTTACAGGCCTATATACAATCAACCACTATACTAAATTAAGAGTTCTATGTACAACCTCCGCATAAGCTAATTAAGCAACTTAGGATTAATAAGGCCTTTGTTCTAAAGGTTATAAAACCACTCTATAGAGTACCGGAAGCTAGTAACTACTAGTTTAAGATATATTACTCACATTATATCTAATAGTTGCATATAGACCAGTCTATATATAACCCCTACCTCCTACAGAGTAATAAACCCTTTAGTATTATAGGCCTATAAACTAATAATACTCTATTTCTAGCAGATAAGACCTTTATAAACGCAGAGCAAAATAAGCTATATAAGGCCAAGTTTATGGCTAAGGAATAGGAATAACTTACCATTAATATACCCATTAAGTTTAACAGTAGAGTCATTTAGCTACTAACTAATGGGAGTATTACGCTTACTTAGGAACAATAATGCATAAACCTTAGTATAATTAGCACTAAGCTTACTACAAGTATAGGATTAAGAGGAGCCACAAAAACCTTAACTCTAAAGGACTAGTACATCGCTTAACGTGCTAGAGGTGTATATATCGCTTTAGTATACCAGCCAGAAGCCTTATTCAATTTATCCTTTACTGCTTAGGTAATTAACCCTAACAAGGAAGATATAAAATAGTTAAACAAGTGTCTAAATTAGCAAATTAAGAACGCTAATAGAGGTCTTAAGTTTGTTAAGTTAGATATTAAAACCCTACAGCTACTGGTATTTATAGACACGTCGTTTGCCAACAATAAGGACCTCTCTTCACAGATTAGCTACATCCTTGTACTAGCTAATGCTATAAAGAAGGCCAATATCATCTATTGGAGCTTAGTTAAGTGCAAAAGAGTTACTTAGAGCGTACTAGCTTTTAAACTCTACGGCATGGCCTATAGCTTTAACATTAGTGTTGCGATCAAGTCTATAGTAGACAAAATCCTACAAATCAACCTTCCACTCATGCTTTGTACTGACTCTAAGTCCTTATATAACTGTCTAGTACAACTTAAAACCACCCAAGAAAAACGCCTAATAATTAACATAATGTGCCTTTAGTAAGCCTATAAACGGAGACAGATTATAGAGGTAAAATGGATTAACGGAGAGGCCAACCCTACTAACGCTATAACAAAGGGAAAACCCTATACGGCTCTTTAACGGCTTATTAATACAAACCAAATCAACCCATAAGTTGTAGGATGGGTTAAACAAATGAACTCAGATTTAGCTTAGCGTTAGGTAACTAATTGTAATAATACAGACCCTAAATTCAACCAACTAATTAGGATTTTCCATACCCGGCATGGAAAATCGCTATTAGCTCGCTTACCACTAGCGCCTTGGCGGCCCTCGCGATATATTAACCTACTACCCCTAATAACTCTTCTTCTTCTTCTCTTCCTTAGCGTAGTATCTCTATAATACAGTATTTTACAGGCTTTGGTTTAGAGACATTTATATAAGCTATAATACGGGTTATGTAATTACAGACCTATAAAAGGAGCGTGGAAGCTATTGCGTATACGCTATAAATAGTCTAAAAGTAAACTTGACTTTAGAGTATAGATTAGCCTTCTTTTTAGAGTTGCTCTAGTGTTAAAATGTTAGTTATATAACATGGTCACGAAACCACAAAGCGAGGCTAGCTAACCTGACCTTAAAGCAACCCCTTACTTCTAGACAACAATTAAACTACTAACTTCAACACCGCATACGTACCACTATAAGTGATATTCGTGCACGTTGATAAAGCGAGTATACCAACAGTAAATAAACCTTTTTTTAAAAAAAATTAATAGTTATTAAGTTACTTAATTATTTAGCCTTTTTAATTAATTAATAATAACTTAATAACGTACTTGATCACCAAGACCGCCAGATTACTAAGACCGCTAGCACAAAATACACCAAAAAACCAAAATTTTAATCTTAAATAACTTAATAACCAATTTATAATATTTTCTAAAAATCTAAAAATAAGCTTATATATGCCTCTTTTAGCGTCTATTATAATATTAGAGCGTATAGTATAGTAGTTGTTAAGATATAAAGTTTAGGGGCCAAAAACAGAGACGTTTTTAAATATCTTAATAACTACTAGACTGCACACTCTAATATTATAAAAAGTGTAAGTATAGGCATATAAGAGCTTATATTTAAAATTTTCAGAAAATATAATAGCAATACTCCTAAGAACAGGAATAATAGGACTAAAAGATTGGCTCTACTGGGTAGGTGTCCCAGTAGGGAGCCCGAGATGCGAATGTGGCTGGCCAAGACAGACACTAAAACACGTAATACTATTATGCCCCTTACACACCAACCAAGAAGCAATGCTCTTAGTAGCTGGCATAGAGAACTATAATACACTGCTCTTAACATAAAAAGGTCTCAAGGCAGTTACCTAGTGGCTTATTAGCTAAAATGTACGAGACCAGCTCCGGGTCGCAAAGGAAATAGTAATAGAAGGCAAAGGGGCGAGTACCAGGCGCCCCCTAATAACTCTACAGTGGTAGAGTTAAGCTTATAATACTAGCGCGTCCATAGGTTTGTTACGGCAGCAGTAGTTCCCAAGGAGGTTAAAAAGTAAGGTAGTAGAGCACCACAGGTGACTCGTAGGCGCCTCACAGGCGCTATATAGGCAAGTCCCAAAAGGCGGGGAGATGGATTACAGGGTTTTCTCATATATAGTTTTCTCCCCACATGTATATAAGGAGTAGTCCGCGTAGGCCCAATAGAGATCCGAATCGGACGTTAAGCAATGAATTATTATTATATTTAAATTTTTAGAAAATATTATAAAGTTATTGTTAAGTTATTTAAGATTGAAATTTCGGGTTTTTAGTATATTTTACGCTGGCGGTCTTAGTAATCTAGCGGTCTTAGTAATTAAGTACATTAAATAGATTTTGTTTAAACAAAAAAGTTTTTATATAAGTTTTTAAAGTTTTTTAATATAATACTTTAAATTTTTAAGTTACTTTAAAAAGTGTTAAAAACGGACTTTTTTTAGTGGGGAATTTGGTGTACCTATGCACTAGGTAAGACTATATACGAAATAAAATAGCTCTACGGCGAAGAAAAGAGCGGCCGAAATTGGCATGTGTATAATACCAAATTTAATACCTATCTAATACTTTATTATTTGCCCTCCTGCCCTCCTATAATTATATAGCCTTTTAGTATATTTATTATATATATATACTAAATTAATTTTTAGTCTATTTCCTTTTTAAATATCTAGGTAAATCTAGCTAAACTAGCCACTTTATATAAAATTGTTGCTTTAAAGAATAGACTATAGACTCTAGAATTAAGAAGTTTAAAAAGACGCTAGGTAAGGTAATAAGAGGTAGATTATTTTTCTCTACCTATATAATTATAGACTTACTTATATATATAGAATTAGCACTTTAATAGAGCGTTAAACCTTACTCTTTAAGCTTTTCTAAAAGCTTTAGAAGAATAACCTCTATATAGACCTTTATAGTTATCTTACTAACCTTATTAAGAACCTTATATAGTATAATCTTTTACTAATTATACTCTATTATTATAAAAATGTCTAAAAGCTTAAGGTATTCCTCCTTTTATACCTTTACCTTTATATCCTTTATTATAACCTTCTTTTAGTATATATTTTTAGGCTTATATTAATAAATAAAACCGCGCTTCTATTTAATATACTTTATAATTTAAGGCCTAATTTTAAAGTAAAAATTATTATAAAAGGCTATATCTTTTTAATCTAAAAAATAAGGTCTTTATAGGAGTTGTTTATTAATCTAATTAAGCTAGATAGTAGATTATGGTTTTATAAGCTTCTTCTCCTTTTTATAAACTATACTTATAAGGTTTTTATTAAGCTTATAAAAGTATTAGATAGTTCTTATAGTTCTTATATAACTACCAACAGGCTTAAAATATATAGTTATTAGAAGTATAACGCTAGTATCTTCTATAATATCTAGCTAGGGTTTACCTTTATTATTAAGACTAGTTATAGAGTTATTAAAATAACTGCTAATTACAGCTGTTTCTATTTATATAAGTACTCTCTTTTTACCTCTTAGATTAGGTCTAAAATTAGGCTAATTATAACGTGTTCTAACTTACTTTAAAGCTAAGATTTAGGTTTAAATATACTTAGCCATACTAGTAACTTTATAGACAAGTAATTATAGTATTAAGATTTCTAGCTCTTATTAACCGAGTTTACAAGGTCTTTACTTACAGATCCCAGATTTCAAACTTTGCTAAGCCAGTTTCTGATTAGTTCAAAAAAACTTGCGCGCGGTAAATCGTAGCAGAATTCACGTAACAAACTTCAAAATATTTGGAACATCAAAATACCTTTTTGTTGACATCTTTGTTGACTTCTCTATTAATACCACTATATATACCGTAAACATGGCAGACTCTATTATAATTGAGTATAGCAAGTGCCATATCTACAAGCCCCGCTTTAACTTTGTTAAAGACGGCCCTTCAAAGAAGCTTTTAAAGCTATGCCAGTTATGTCGGTCAAAGGTGTGTTTTCCTCTATATTACTTTTACTTCTACTTACTTCTCTAGGCCTCTAAATATGATTCAAATAAGCGGAAAGCTCCACCTGAAAATGATGCTGAGAACGCCTTTTTACCTCGCGGCCAGAACAGTTAAGATACCCCTGAAATTGCTTGGTGACGGAGGGCAATTATAGCAATACAATAGGAGCACCGCTTTCTAAATCGGCAGGGTAAAGCTCACTCGCAGACTCCTCCACTATATACACCAGATAAGGCTCCAATACCTTCTCCAACGGCAATACCTACCCCAGTGTTGATACCACCTGTTTTAGGGCAAGCTCCGACTACGGCTATACCACCCATTTCGGCTGTTAATTGGGAGCGAATTAAGAAGTTTAGGAGTGCGCTATAAGCTGAACGTATAGAGACGTGCAGGCGTTGTAAGGAGCGGTGGTTTTAAATGGGCCTAGCTACGGAGGGTGATAATATCAGTGTATGTAAAGCCTGCATTAGGGACGCCAATAGCCTCAAGGATCCAGCCCTTCCTTCTCTATTTAGTGAAGGCAACGACCTCAATCTGGGGCCCGTTCCTGGCTTCCTACCTATACTTACCGCGGTAGAGGAGCTTCTGATTGCGCGCGTATACGTTTATCTGCAAGTCGTACGTGTACGCGGCCAGTAACATCGCTATACTAGTTATGTCTGCTGCTTTGGCCAGAACATACTAAAGACTTAGAGGCAGCTACCACGGCTACCTTCTAAACTTGATATACTGGTCGTAAGGCCTATGGCGGCAGAGGGTGGCAAATACCTAAGTTAATGGTTTACTAAGCGGTATACTATAAGGCGCTCTGCTATAGTATATTGGCTTTCCTTTCTAAAGATCAATCATCCGGATTACTGTAATGTTGAAATATATAGTAACTAGCTTACTAGCTTACCCAAGAATGGTTCTATATTAGATTAGCTGCCTTCTATTAATAAGCCAGATTCTGATTCTAGTAACCTAAGAGCTTACCCCCCTCCTAGACCGCAGGCTGTATTAGCTCCTACGGGCAATTATACTCCTACTATTAATCATCCACCTATTGGGCTTGGCGATAACATACAGGATGGCGAATTTAACGACAATATACTGGATACTTTAGTTCCTAATCTAGCGCCTAATCTTGGTGAATTAGAGCTTCTAAGTCGCGAGGTTTAATATTAGCAAGGCCTACAGGCGGGCCTAGAAGTCCCTACTATACGGCAAACACCTCTCTCTAAGCAATTAGCCAATTATATTATGCGCAGCGCCTTTCCTACATTATTCCCTTATGGCAAGGCCGATTTTAATACACTATAAAGACGTACAGTTACCCTAGCTGCGTACGCCAAGCATATGCTTAAGTATTAGGACGGTTGATTTGGCCGCCACCCCTTATTTCACTACTATCTGTTTAATTGGATTATAAGAGAGCAAGCCCTTAAAGCTACCAGCTTTCTTTATAGTCGATCTATTAAAAGTAGCCTATCTTTGGATAAGCTCAGCAATCTTATTAGTGGTAGTAGGGGTGACCAGATTCTAAATAGGATTATACGGCATATATAGAAGCTTAAGGGCACCAGGCCTTACTGGAGACAGAAGAGAAGTAAGCTTATAGCTTATACTAAAAATATTAAGAACGGGTCTCTATTCTTTACGCTTAGCGCTGCTGATTTATATTAGTATGATCTACAGTCTTATATGCCTCAATTTAATAAATATAAGGCTGCTAATAAGGCCTAGCGCCGTTAGATTGCATCTCAAAATCTCAATAAAAATCCTTATATTACTGCTTACTGGCTATATCGCCGCTTCGACCTGTTTAAGAAGCACGTGCTTATGGATCTATTTAATAGCACTGACTTTTGGTTCCGGTTTAAGTAGTAGGTACAAGGTAGCGGTTATATATACAGTTTCTTATAGTGTTTAACGGCTCCGAAGCCAGACACGTCCACTAGTGAATTAAGGAAGGCGTTTGCTAAGTACTGGGCTACTCTTATATCTACATTAAATCCTGATTAATTTAGGCCTCCTAATTTTTAATATCCTTCTACTTTTAGCTACAAAGAACAGCTTAATAGCAGTAAGCTGCTTACTGCTTACCTTAATCGATTTTAACGCTACCACAGTTACACTGAATCTTACTACTTAAGGTTAAAGAAAGGCTCCGCTAGAGTAAAGGGGTGCCGCTTTTACTTTCCACGCTCTCTCCGCAATAAGGCCGCTATATTAAAGGATTAAAATCCACATTACTGGACATTCTATCCGCAGCGTAATAATAAGCTTCTTAATGGTTATAATGCAGCTATAATATTAGCGTGGATAGCTAATATTAATACTTCGCCAGCTACAAGTATGTTAGTAATAGTCAACTATATAGGCAAATATTGCAGCAAGGAGGAGAAGAAATCAACTTCCTACTAGAAGTTGCTCCAATTAGTACAGCCACACGCTAACAATCTTTATGCCTTTGGCTCGGTAGTAGCTAAATTTATAAACAAGCTTATTACTAAACGCGATTAGTTAGTGTAGGAAGTATACTATCTACTTCTTAATATTCCCCTTTACAAAGGCTCTAGAAACGTAGTAACTTTAAATTGCCAGCAGGAAGACGATCAAAGCGCTATATATAAGCTTAAGAACGGGCAACTGGAGGAGCGCGGACTATCTACTTACAAGAAATATAAACGCCGCCTAGATAAGGTAGAGGATATTACTTTTCTCAATTTTCTACTCCATTTTAATTACACTAATTACAAGCGTCGGCCAAGAGCAAGGCCTTAAGTTATATTATACTTTCCGCGCTATAAAGGCGATCCTTCCTATTTACAGTATCCTAAGTTCTATTATATGAAGCTCCTTCTTTATTACCTATAGAGGGAGTATAAAGAAGTAGCTACTTATACTAATAAATTTGGGGCTCTAGATTATGTGGCTTCCTATTAGGCTTATATTGCATCTCATCAGCACCTATATGACTACTTTTACAATCGGGCACTAGAGGAAGCTTGCGAGGCTACTACTAATATTAATAAGTTTAATAACGATTTTATAGACAATATGGAGCTATATCAGTCCTTTAAGATACTGCATGCCCGTGTTTAAAACACTAATATAGTTAAAGTCAAGGATCCTAACAAGCTTGGTAATAGGGAGCTTAATTATAACTACGATTGGGGTAGGCATTAGGGTACGTACCCACAGCTTAATAAGAGGACTTATTGGCAGGATATATAATTACAGCCTCTACCGCGGAGCTACCTACCACAGACAGCAACTCTGTCCTCCCTATAACCGGCCCAGCGTTATATTTATAATATCGTAGTTAGTCACTACCGGCAGATCCAGATAGGCCTTAGTCCCCCCCTACTGCGGGTTAATATTAATAGAGAGGCAGAAACTGGCAAATTACATCTTATTGCAGTTCTGTCTGCTATACTCTATAATATAGCAATATCTAATAGTAAGCCGTTACCATTAGTCCGAGCCGCCCCTACTGGAGTAGCTGCCTTTAATATTAACGGCAGAACTATATACGAACTATTAAGATTGCCGGTAAACCGTCCCTTTAAGGAATTGCCTATTGCCAGTCTTACGCCTTTATAACAGGCTTTTAAGGATATTCACTACCTCATCCTTAACGAAAAATTAATAATTGGGCAAGTACATCTAGCTTAGATTGATTACCGCCTCCGTTAGATCTATCCTACGTGTAATAACAATTACTTTAGAGGCTTAAACGTCTTACTAGTAGGCAATTTCTATTAACTGTTCCCTATATATTAGACGGCCTTATACAGCAGTCTATCTGCTCGCCCGTTGAAGCTTATTAGCTGTGGAAAGGAAGCCTATAAGGCAATTAACCAAACTACTATCCTTAATCAAGTTATGCGGCAGGGCGGTAATAACGCCAAGAGTTCTACATTTAGGACCGCCCTCGCCGAGCTACGTATTGATTCTATAAGTGATTCAACTTAGAAGCTTCTTTTAACTAGGTATCAGCAGGGCTTATCCATTAACAAGGTTGTAAGCTTTAACAATACAATCCAGCTCTATAACACACGCGCAGCTGTAGGTAAGTATAATGCTATCCAGCTTTACGACCTTTTACGGCCGGTAGTGGTTATTAAGTCAGTAGACACTAGTATAGGTGCAAAAAAGGTTACTCCCAATCAGTATAAGACTATACAGAATTTAACCCTATATATTGGCGCTAAAGTTATACTAACACAGAATATCTAGATTGAACTAGGCTTAGTAAATGGCACTACTGGTACAGTTAAAGATATTATATAGAAGAAGCATACTAACGTTAAAAGGGATCAGCCCCAGGCACTGCTAATTACGGTAGATGGTTATAATGGACCTACCCTATTTACTTAGCAGGACAAAAGGAAGGTTGTCCCTGTCTTTTCCATACTTTGTAAGTAGGAGGGTGCAAGAGGCTCTTACTTATAGCGTCAATTTCCAGTCACTCTGGCTTTTACTCTTACTGTGCATAAAAGCCAGGGCCTAACTCTTAACCAGGTGGTTCTAGATATTAAGGAAAAGGATAAGACAGCCAGGCTAACTTATATAGCAATCTCACAAGTCAAAAAGCTTTCGGGGCTTATATTCGAACATAAATTTAATAAGGAACGATTTCAGTTATCTATAAGTAAGGCTAAGGAGGCACGACAGGAAGATTTTATATGGAGGCAGCAGTAACTGCTCGCAAACGACTTTTCCTAAATAGGAAATCATGTACTAGCTTAGAGGTAAGTGGAGAATATAGCATTTGTCTTAGTTTCCTAACTTTTAAACAGCTTAACTACGAAGTCCGATTTGTCTAAATTTTAACCCCCCTATCCGTCCTACCTTTTTATTGCCTCCGGAGCTATTAGATATACATACAATAGTATATAGGAAGAATTGGCAGTATTGCCAGATCAATATTACTGCTGTCTATAGCGTTAATCGATTTTTGGAAATTTTCAGATTTTTTTCTTAGGGCGGAAATGTCGCTTATGTAATAAGTCACGTAACCTCTAAGAATGCATATTACTTCTAAATCAACCCCACTTGGTTACTGCAGTAGACCCTCTTAATAAGATATAATGCCACCTAGCAGTAACCAAGGCGCCTTAACCTTACTACTACTCCTTTCACAGGCCTCCTCCCGTCTATAAATAATCCCTCTTTTATACCTACTCTTCTTTTCTTCCTTATAGGGAGCTAGAGGTGCTCTAATACGCCTCCTTAGTTCCCATTAAGGGATCTATTAGTTAACGTGGCAATATGGACAGCATCGGACAAGGAGACAATGGGCAAGAGAGAAGATAGGAAGGATAGAGGAGCCTCTAGTAGGTGTTAGTTAAGCAACGTCAATAGCTATATTATGGCCGCCTAATCTCCTATACTTGCAGGCCTCCTCCCGTCTATAAATACTCCCTCCTCTACACCTTCCTCTCTTCTTTTCTTCTTCCTTATAGGAGCTAGAGGTGCTCTAATACTCCTCCTTAGTCCCCACTAAGGGATCTATTAGTTGACATAGCGATATAGACAGCATCAGACGAGGAGACGACGGGTAAGAGAGAAGATAGAAAGGACGGAGGAGCCTCTAGTAGGTGTCAGTCAAGCAACGTCAATAGCTATATTATGGCTGCCTAATCTCCTATACTTGCAGGCCTCCTCCCGTCTATAAATACTCCCTCCTTTATACCTTCCTCTCTTCTTTTCTTCTTCCTTATAGGAGCTGGAGGTGCTCTAATACTCCTTAGTCTCCACTGAGGGATCTATTAGTTAACGTGGTGATATGGACAGCATCGGACAAGGAGACAACGGGTAAGAGAGAAGACAGGAGGAGACTCTGGTAAGACGCTGACGCTCTACCCCTAGGGAGACTTCTAATTTTCCTTACCCAAAAATTGCGTTATATGACGACATTCGGGAACGCAAATACATGCCCCCTCCCATACCCATACCACTACTAAATATTTTAGATTTCGCACTTGGAGCTGCTTATAATAAGCATTCCTAGAAGATCTGCCAATTTAGTGTTCTAAAATCGGACGTTGTTAACGTTTTATATAGGGGTCGTTAATTAAGCTCCCAAGATACGATTTTTAAAGTTTAACACCATACCAATATCACGACTTTCTTGTAGTGGCCAAGCCACCCCTAATCTCCTCCCTTTCCTCCCCTCCCTCTCTTCCCCTTCCTCCTATTTCTCGGCACTAAGCCATTGCATCATCGCCGAGCCATCGCGTTGTCGTACGATCGCGTCGTTGTGTTAAGGTAGCAGACAGCCACGCGGCGATTTGGTTATTAGGCGATCGAAAATATTTAGTATATAAAGCTTTAAATCGGAATTACAATCAACTGCTCTATTACATCCTACGTAGAGGGCTCTGCATTAAAGCTCTATTGTCCAAATATATACTAGATTCGTAACCAATATAATCTTAATTACTAGCTACAAAAGCTCTATTAAACGCCCCTAAGCTAAAAGCCTCAAAGCTAATAGCTTCTGGATTAAAAGCTTCTAAATTAAGGCTCCACATCGAAGCTCTAAATAAAAGGCTTAATAAGCGTAAACTCGGTCAAAATTTTCGTTAGTTTTTACCCTAACGATTATCTTTATAAGAATACTTTAGCCTATAGGACTCCGCATCGCAAAGGCGTTTTAGGATGCGTTTACTTATTAAGATAAAATAGATTAGGTAGAGGCGTAAAATAATATACTGTTATGGAGCGAGCATAAGCGGTGATAATATATAGCGAAGTAGATATTATTAAGCTATATACATAAACTGCGTAATAAAGTTAAGACGTTGTGTAAGGAAAGGAAAGTAGGAAATAGGGGAAAAAGGGTACATAACATTCGCTTAGTTGCTAGGTTAATGGGTACTATACTACATATAGGCAGGATAGAGCTTAGGTGGCGGTTCTGGTAGAACTTAGCAGAATTTGGCAGTTAGAGGTCCTTAAAGTTGCCAGTTGGCAACTCTAACAGTAGAGATGGCAGATTGCGGCGGAATACAGCAGATTGCTGTCAGATTGCTATCTTATGGTCAGTCTTCGGTTGTTTAGTTGGTGGAAACAGGTGGACGTGTATAAGGTGTTATGGGGGTGTCCTATAACAGTACCCCCCCTTTAAACTTAAGCATCTGCGAGATGGGGCTATAGTAGTTCTGGGTGGAGTTCGTGAAAGTCTTCTGCGGCTTATGTAAGTCCTATAGAGTTAGCAGGTTCCCATAAGGGTTTAGTAAAACCTCTCCATTTTATAAGGTATATAAATGTGTTTAGATTTCTTGCGTTTAGCTAGATAAAGTTACTAATTTGGTAAGCTGGTGCTGGGGTTTGGTTCTTATTTGCTGCGGCTTTATAAACAGACTAGGCCTATATTATTTTGTTAATAAGGAACTCCTATAGTTTTTCTATCTTCTTTACAAATTTGTTTACTTCTGTAACTTATAAAGCCTAATAAGCTAGATAAGAAACATTACTAAAGGGTTTAAAACCCATTTGTGGGTGCTAGCTGTAATTAGCCAGAAATAGGGAGACCTTTATGGTTTCTAAGACGGAGTTATTTATAGTAAACTTGGTAAATATAAGCCAGTCCATCTAGTTATCCTGTAGATATAACGTGTATATCTAAATATACTGTTCTATTATAGCATTTGCATATTCTATTTAACCATCTGTTTCTAGGTAATATGCTATAGATAATAGTGCTTTAATGTAGAGTTGGGTAGTTAGTTTTTTTTAAAACGCTAAGATAAACTGGCGGCCTCTATTGGAGACAATTATTTTAGGGAGTCTGTGGAGTTTCTATACGTAATCTAGGAATAGTTAGGCAATGGTAGGTGCTAACATATTAGGGTAGGCGATTAAGTGTCTTATCTTAGATAGTTGGTTTATAACTATTATAATGTTTATATAGCCTTTACTTTTAGGGAGATTAATAATAAAGTTAATTAAGATATCCTTCTATCTTTGGTCTGGAACAGGTAGTGGCTTTAAAAAGCTGTTGTATATCTTATATAAAGCTTTAGCTTATTGGCAGGTATGGTAGCTAGAGACATACCTTTATGTTATATTATACATGTTTGGCTAGTAGTACTCCCATTAGAGTAGCTTTAGGGTTTTTCTTTAGCCTAGGTGGCTGGCTACTGGTAGGTTATATATGTATTTAAGGAGCTTAAGCTTAAGTTTATTGTAATTAGGGATAACTAGGCGGTTCTGGTAGTATAAGTAGTCTCTGTAAACTTTATATTTACTTAGAGAGATCTTTTTAGAGCGTCTAACGCCATCTTAAATTAGCTTAAGTGTCTCTTGGATAAACTCGTTGTTTGGGTATTTATTAATTATAATCTGTTTAATTAATTAATTAGTTATTTTAAGGATGTGTACTGTAAGGTCTTTAGCTAGGGGATTAAATAATTTAGGACAAAGTAGGGTTTAATTGCGGTAGGCGCGTGCTTCTTTCTATACTGTTATGTCTTGTAAACGTCAAGTTAGGGTATTAGGTTTTTAACCTTAAACGCCTAGGCGGTATATAATTAAGAATTAGAAATAAGATAGATATTCTAACCAGCGGGCTTAACAATAACTTAGCTATTTTATGGTTGTAAAGTACTATAGATTCTTATAGTTGCTAAGGACCTTAATTAGAAATCCAGTACCTTCTAGTTTAGGTCACTATTGTTTAAAATATCTAATAATAGCTAATAATTCTTTATTGTAGATCTTATAGTTATATTTAGCTAGACTTAGTTGTTTTAAGAAGTATGCTATAGGGTGCAGTACCCCTTCTTTGTTATACTGAGATAGAATGCCTCCAGTAATATAGTTAGATGAGTTAGCTTCTATAACACCCTTTTGGTTTAGGTTAAAGTGTTAGAGTATAGGTGCAGTAGTGAACATAACTTTTAGATAGGTAAAGGCCTTCTTATATTCCTTGTTAAAGATAAAGGGTTTATCCTTTTAGGTTAGAGCTATAAGAGGTAAAACTAGGGTAGAGAAGTTATTAATAAACTGTTAATAGAAATTAGTAAATCCTATAAAGGCTCTTACATCCTTAACGTTCTTAGGTTCTTACTAGTTTATAATTACTTTAATCTTCTTTGGGTCCATTTATATGCCGTCTATAGAGATAATAAGTCTAAGGTATAGAACTTCCGTTTTATAGAACTCGCATTTATTTACATCTAATTATAGTCTAGCTTTATATAGGGCTTCTAAGATAAGGTTAACGTGTTTCTTATATTTAGCTAGGTTATTGCTATATACTAGGATGTTGTTAATATAAGCAGTATAGAAAACATCCAGGTAAGGTTGTAAGGTATTATTTATAAAGTGTTGGAATAAACTTGGGGCATTCGCGAGGCCAAATAGCGTTACTAAGTATTTAAATAGTCCGTATCTAGTACAGAATGCTGTAAGCCATTTATCTCCTTTTGTAATATAGAGGCGGTTAAATATGTAGATAAGGTTAAGTTTTATGTAGTAGTGAGCCTTACTTAATTGGTTTAGTGTCTCTTAAATTAATGGGAGCAGGTACTGATTCTTAATGGTAATAGCATTAAGAGCTTAGTAGTCTATATAGAAGCGTAGACCACTGCTAGGTTTCTTAATAAAGATTATAGGTGTAGCTATAGGCGAAGAGCTTGCTCTAATATATTCTTTACTTAGGTGTTTATCTAAGTACTTTCACAACACTTAAAGTTTATTTTAGGATATTCTGTATAAGGGTCTAAATCCTGGCTGTTTTCCTTCTTTAAGTACAATCTTATGGTTATATAGTTAGTACTTTACTAACTTATTAGCTTCCTTTTATAAAAATACTTTTAGATGCTTATAATAGTATACTGGTACTTTTATAGTAGGGTTAGTGTACTTCTTTAGTGCTAGGGCCTTTTTAATATTAGCCATTGTAATGGCAAAGATTATATATTTAGGTTTCCTGGTGAGTTGTGCTAATAGGGTAGCTCTAATTATACAGATATCCATAGAAAGGGGGGTAAGTTACTGGCTGGCAACTTCCTTTTAATTATCTACTGTTTCTTGTTTAACTTTAGGTTTAGTATTAGGTATAGAGTTAGTATTAGATTTGGGTTTGGGTTCTTTAAGTATCCTTTTTATAGTAGAATACCAGTTCTTCTGGTACTTTTATATATTAAGCTTAAGTTTAGGCTTCTGCTTAGTTTAGGGTGGTACAGTAGTTAGGGTTAGTTTATGTGGTTTAGTATAATTTTTGGGTTCTTAGTGGAATTAGGTGGACTTTTTAGGTATAGGGCGGACGTTAGTAGAAATTTTAGACTAATAGATTCTAGTGGATTTTTTAGATTTTGGTTTAGGGTCTAAGCAGTAAGTTATAAGGCACTTCTGCTTGCAATAGGAGGCGGTAAATAGAAGCTTAAGGTTGTTTTAATTAATGGTTACCTTATATAGCTTTATCTAAGGTTGTCTAAGTATTACTAAGTGACCTAGGGTGGTAATAAAAAGCCTAATTAGTTCTTTATGGTTTAGGTATTAGAGTCTTAGGAATACTATATAGGTAATATAGCCTAAGATAGTGTGTTTGCTATTAAATCCAAATATGTTAATATGCCAGTTAAGGGGGGTTAAGGTAAAACCATTATCTTATGTAAAGATCTTATTAATAAATCCTATGCTACTGGCTCCTGTATTAATTAGGACTTAAGTATTAGCCTATTAATTATTCTGCTAAAGACAACAGTTAATAGTTATGCTGCAATCCTAAGAGTTAGAATTTGTAACATCTAGAGTATTTAATAAGATCCTAAGGCAGTGCTGTCCTAGAGAGCGACTTAGCTCTAGGACCTTCCTTTTGGAGGTGACTGGGGTGGGGTTCCTATAAAACATCAGCTGTAACTTTATCCTTATAAGTGGTACTTACTAGATATAGGGCTGGAGCTATGTAAAGATTGGGGACAGTAACTGGAGGATTAGTGCGGTAAATAGTTGCTAGTATTGGCTGTTTATAAATTGTGTTGGGGCATAGGGACAGAGCAGTATCTTAAGATGTGAGCCTTGCTTCCATATTTAAAGTAAAGGCCTAGCTTAATGCATTGTTCTTATTTAGGGGACCCTAGTAGGGCATACTCTAGGGTTCTAGAGTTAATATCCATGGCGTTAGGGTGCTTAGGCTGAGATAATAACTTAATAGTTGTTTATAGAGCTGTTATATTGTATTAAGGAGTGGACTTTGGTGTTAGGCATAGTATATTATTATATTGTTTATTAATAACGTTTGCATAGGTATTAAGGGCTCCTAGTAGGTCTACACCTATTAGGGAGGTTTTTAGTTTAGGACTTAGGGATTTAATAAGGCTATTAACCAGTGCGGAGTTATTCCAGCCTGTTTCCTTTATGTAACAGTTAAATTTAAAGAAGTATACTGGAAAGCTTTTTGTTCCTTAAGTTATATAGTTTATCTTTCTTTAAGCAGTGGCTTAGCAGTTCAGGTTACTATACGTGGCTTTAAGAAGTATAACTAGACTTTATACTAAATTTAGTTAAAGGGGTTTAATAAGGTTAGCTGCGTCTCCTCCTAGTCAACTTAGGGCGTAGCAGAGTTAGTTAGCTTTAGTTAGGTAGTGGTTAGTATTACTAGTTAGCTTATTTTTAAGCTGGCTTAGAAATGATTGGAGTTCTTATTGTTTACTAGTGAATATTAGAGGGTTTAGTAGTTGTTTAGATTATTATAGTGTGGTAGTTAGTTTAGGGTAAATAGCTACTGTAGGTTTAGGACTTTTATTTTACATGTTTGTCTCTAGAGAAGGCGTTTAGTCTTAAGGCCCTAGTATGGGAATCCTAAGGGTATGGACTTCTTCTTGAAGGTCCTTAATTATTTATAGGTGTTATGCTTCTTGTTTAGCTTATTATTAAGTTAAAATGGCTTAGTTCTGTATAAGGGCGTCTATAAAGGACTTCTATATCTCTACTAATTATTCTTAAAGTGTGGATATAATGCCAGCGGCTGTTATAGGGGCTTTAGGGTTATTCTGCATTTTAGAGGGTGGTATATAAGGTTAACGTAACATAGTGTTATGGAGTAAGTATAAGCGGTAATAATATATAGCGAAGTAGATATTATTAAGCTATGTATATAAACTGCGTAATAAAGTTAAGATGTTATATAAGGAAAGGAAAGTAGGAAATAGGGGAAAAAGGGTATATAACGTTTGCTTGGTTGCTAGGTTAATGGGTACTATGCTATGTATAGGCAGGGTAGAGCTTAGGTGGTGGTTCTGGTAGAACTTAACAGAATTTGGCAGTTAGAGGTCCTTAAAGTTGCCAGTTGGTAACTCCAACAGTAGAGATGGCAGATTGCGGCGGAATACGGCAGATTGCTGTCAGATTGCCGTTTCGTGGTCGGTCTCTGGTTGTTTAGTTGGTGGAAACAGGTGGACGTGTGTAAGGTGTCACGGAGGTGTCCCGTAACACGTACGTAAGACTTGCGGGACTTAATGCGAGCCATAGGAAGCTATAAAAGTTGGTTTATTTACTTATAAATAGTTAGGTTTTTATATTAACACATAGGCCAATTTCAGCCGCTTTTTTCTTTGCTGTAGAGGATAGACTTTTAGCATTAGGACCTTCTTGCCAAGGCTTACCTTGCTAACCCGCTAGCCGCTTTTAGCAAGACCTTCGTTCAAAGGTCTAGTATACAATTTGGATTTTTGTTAGTCCCGCGCGGGGTATTTAAGCCTATATACACCTACTTTAAGCTAAATCATCTTAACTTTTATAGCTCCCTAAGCTATTCCTAATAGCTAGAATTACTAAATCAAACCTGGTAAAGAAGACTACGTTGGCCAATTTGCCCAATTCTAATTTATTGTCTTATTATCGCGCCCGACGCCCCCAAGTCATAGCAGTTATACCTCTGCTACAACCACTACCGCCCTCTTTCTACCGCAGCTAGAGTACCTAAACTAATAAGCTAGCTTTAAATAATAATTAAGGACTACTAGTAGGTATAGATTTGCTTTGCAGAAGGGGGTAAGCTTTAGGAAGAGCTTTGGTAGAGGCTTGTATAGAGCTTTGTACAAAGCTTTATGCAGAGCTTTATATAGAGCTTTATGCAGAGCTTTGTACAGAGCTTTGTGCAGAGCTTCGTGCAAAGCTTTGTGTAGAGCTTTGTGTAAAGCTTTAAGCAGAGCTTTATACAGAGCTTTGTGCGGAGCTTCGTATAGAGCTTTGTGCAGAGCCTTATGCAGATATATACTAGCAATTAATTATAGAGTTTATAGAAATAATTATATAGGAATTTATTATTTATTATTACCTCTTATTTAACGTCTAATACAGCTATCTAAGAGTCTATATAGACTTTATACTTTATTAGGTAGGTATATAAAAAGAAGCCCTATAGGAAATATGTAATAAAGCCTTATAGGAAATACTACGGTAGACTCACTAATAGGCTAGGTATATAGGTAAACAGGAAGTCAAGAACTAAACGTAATAACTAGTAGAGTAGTTGCCTAATAGATTAACTCTAATTATATTCTGAGATTTACTATAAGGAAAGAAACTATTTAGGTAGGGACCGTGGTCCTTTAAATATATACCTATACTCCTAAGAAAGTTATTACTCTATCTACTCTATCTACTCTATCTGCTTTATTATAGATTATATTACATAACTTATGCTACTATTCCTTATTATACGGTTCTACTAGTTCTATCTTAGACCGTGCTTTTACTAACTAACTAGCTTCCTCCAACTCTTCTCTAAGTAGTTATAATATCGTACTTAAGGCGTCCGTAATACTATCTCCCTCCTCTTTATTTTTGTCCTTAAAGATTCCTAATATCTTTAAGTTGCTTACTAGAGGTATAATGTCCGTCTAATTAACTTAGTTAATATCCTTACTTATTATACCTAAAGCTTCTTCTTCTTCTTCTATAGTTCGTCAGTCTTATACCATTACTGCTATACTGTCTCTAGGTAAGATAATGCTATCTCCATATTCTTATTATGCGAAAGAGGGGTTAGTTTATATTGCGTTAGCAAGTCCTTCCTCCTAATAACCGCCCTCTTGCTTAGAGTGCACTAAGGCGAACATTTAATTATCCTATAATGTTTATTCGGTTTCTAACGCTAAGTATACACATCCTATTACTCTTAACAGTCTTTAAGTACCCTTATTAATTGCTACTAGGGTTCTAGGTTTAATCTACTACTATAAAGCTTAATAATAAACTCTTAGTAGCGTTAGCTAAGCTTCGCTATTCTTATAACGCTAAAAAAGAAGCTACCGAAGCTTAATAATGGGCTCTTAACTCTCGTCTTACTATATCCGCTTAGTTAATCCGTCTTAAGAAGGGTTATAAGAAGTCCGTTTTAAGAAGTAGAAACTTATAGAATAAGGCCTATAGAAACTTAATAATAAAAAAACGGATTCTCTTCTAATAGAGAGGGAAATAGCTCTAAATACCTTAAAAGGTGTTCCTCTTAGGTCCCCCTTAGGCGACTTATTTTTTAGTAATTCTTCTTTATTAACCTACTTTCCTTTAATACTCCTATACCTTTCTTATGGCATTCTTTAAACTGTTTAATAGCTCCTAGGTAGTCTTATTATAGCCTATCCACTTTACCTTATATTATATTTTACTATTAATATCCTTATAACTAATAATCTTTAAAACTTCCTATTTATCTTCCTCTTGTTCTCTATACGTATCCTTTTTATAGATTAGTAGTTTAATATTCCTATATACTAGTTCTAGTATCGCGATATACTATATAGGGTAAATCTTCATTTTCTCTAGTAAGTCCAACTTATACGTAACTTCTAAGATTTTTGCTTTAACCGCGAATGGTCCTAGTTTAATATAGTCTAACTTTTTACTTAGTCGTCTACTCTTAAAATTTTTGTATAGTAGCTATACTTTATTTCCCTTCTTAAGATCTAGTCCTTTAGATCTTTTAGTATTATAGTACCTTTTTATCCTTTCTTATACTAGCTTAGCTATTTCTATAAAGTTTTTATAAAGATTTATTAAGTTCTCCATTCTTTCTTTAGCTATACTACTAGTTTTCTTCGCTTATTATAGCAATAACGATATTCTAGGCTTATACCCGTAATTTGCCTTAAAAGGTAAATGTCTATCCCTTTTTATGGTGTTATATTATATACAAACTATATAACTAGTAATAACAATACCCAATTATTTTATATATAATTAACGTAATGCCTTAGATACTACTCTAGAGTCTAGTTTAGTCTTTTAGTTTAACTATTTATTTGTAGGTAATTGTCACGGGACTACCCACAACACGCGCTACGCTAGACGCGTAGCTTTCCTTTCCTTGTTTAATATCGTTTGGCAGATAGTTTATCCGCCCCAATTGCCCCTATATAGATTTAGCCGCAGTTGCATTCCTATCAAACCTCTAGCAATCCTTTTAAGTCTCCACGACAGCCGTATATAGCTATCAATTCAACGAATCTGATGCTTGTTTATCTAGCGTTTGTATGTAATACATCGTCATTATAACAGTAATACGCAGTTAAAGTTACTACTTAAACCCCTTATTCTGCTAAGAATACCTCCTAGAATACTGCTATAAATCTTAGGTCTCTGTTTAATATAACCTTTATTAGTACCCCGTGTCTTATAAATACTTCTTTAATATAGATTTTAGCTATATCCTCCACTTAGATTTCTTTTATATACGCTATAAAGTAGGCCTACTTAGTTAACTTATCCACTATTACTAAGATCGCGTTATAATCTTATCCAGTAATAGGATCTTTTAACTTTAGTAACTTTACGACAAAGTCCTATAATATGACTTCCTATAGTTGTTCTGGTATTTTAATAGGTTGTAGTCCTCCGTACGGCTTATGCCTTATTAGTTTATTTCTTTAGTAATCTAGATACTCCTTTATAACATCTCTTGCAAGTCCCTAAATTCCATTAATAATATACTCTTCTTAGAGTCTCTTAATTAAGCCTATAGCTCCGTTATATCCTTGATTTACTTCCCTATAGAATTCTTTAATAAACTCCCTTGAAATGTCCCTTAGGATATACATTACTTCTTAGTTTTCATACTATTCTGAGTTTTAATCCTCGCCTTATACTTCCTAGATTCTTTATAACTACGCATTCTTTAGTACCTCTATTATAGCTACTAGCTTAGAATGGTTATATCTAATTAATCCATTTTCGCCTTTCTTTAGCATAGCGCCTAACGGCTTTTTGTTATTTTGCAACTCCGCCTTCCTGCTAAGTATATCTACTCTTACGTTTTTAGTACCCTTAGTATACTAAATTTTAAAGTAATATTCTATAAGCATTTATGCCTATCTAACCTGTCTCCTATTAAATTCTTATAGTCTATCTTAACTATAAATAGTTTCTCTATACCTTATAAGAACGCTCTCCACTCTTTAAGTGCTATAACTATACCTAACAACTCCTTATTGTAGATATTATAGTTTAACTCTAGTGGTGTTATCTTCCGACTATAATACGCTACTAGATGCTATATGTCCTAATATTTCTATAGCAGATATACTCCTAGTGTAAAGTCTAATGTGTCTATTTCTACAACCGTATCTAACTATGGTTAATAGATTTTAAGGATTAGATCCTAGGTAAACAACTCCTTAAGTTCCTAAAACAGCTTTTTTTTATTCTACGCTCTATACCTATAGTTCCTTCTTTTTCGTAAGTCTTATAAATAGCTTAATACTCTTTAACCACTATATAATAAACCTCTTATAGTAATTGCAAAACCCTAGAAACGATCTTAACTATATAATATTCTCTAGTTCTTGCCAGTTAACTATAGCTTTAACTTTCTTTAAGTCTATACTAATCTTACCTAATTCAATAACAAATCCAATAAAATTGGTTTTCCGTATAAAGAACTTGCATTTCTTAATTGCTACTAGTATCTATTCTTCCTATAGTCTCTTTAAGACCCATTTAACGTAGGTTCTATATTCTTCCTTACTTAATAAGTAGATAATAATATCGTTAAGGTATACTATTACAAACTTATTAAGGTGTTCTCCTAATATACTATTAATCCTTTTCTAAAACGTAGCTAGTGCGTTTATAAGCCCAAACTGCATTACTAACGGCTTATATAGTCCTTCCTTTAACCTAAAGGCTGCCTTTTATTTATTGCCTTCCTTAATTCTAATCTAATAGTATACCCACCTTAGATCTATTTTTATAAAGATTTATATATTATCTATTCTGTTTTAGATTTCGTTAATTAAGGGTAAAAGATACCTATCCTTCCTAGTAATGCTGTTTAACTATTAATAGTTAATACACATCCTAAGTTTTCCGTTTTTCTTTAGGATAAATAATACTAGATATCCTGCTAATAACTGCAATAATCTAATATATCCCTTTTATAAGTTCTCCTAGACAAACTCCTTAAGCGCCACTAACTTAGCTTTAGTAAGCTTATACGTTAAAAAGAACCTTAGACTTGTTCCTAGTTCTAACTCTATTTTATAGTCCTATGCTATATACTCTAACAGCTTTTTACTTTTTAGGCTCTATAGCTTTTTACTATACTTATAATATCTCTTTAATATATAACTTAAGCTTCGCTTAGTCTCTTTATATATTGCTCTAACTTAGTACCATACTATCTTGGTTTATTGTTGCATCTTATATTATTAAGTATCCTTAATATTGACCTGACCTATAACCTAATCGATCTTTAGATTATATTTCTGTAACTAAGGTATTCCTAGTATTGCCTTACCTTGTCCTAACGGTAATATATTAAAAGACATTTCTACTTATCTCCCTTTAATGGTTAATTAAATAGGTCCTATTTTAAGATTAATAATGCCTCCTCTATAGGCTATTAGATCTCCTAAAATTATTATTAACGGATAAAAGTATTTCTTTTATCTATATAGTAACCCTATCCTTTTAACTATTACTAGTAATATATAGTTCCTTATTACTCTACTATCTGCTAACGCTTTGAACTTTTAATCTCTCTAACTAACTTATAGGTTTAGATGTCGTCCTATATATAATAAAGCTTTATAGGAAATACTACAGTAGACTCGCTAATAGGCTAAGTATATAGGTAAATAAGAAGTCAATAATATAATAGTAACAATTAGTGGAGTAGTTACCTAATAGATTAACTCCAATTGTATTCTAAGATTTACTACAAGAAAAGGAACTATCTAGGTAGGGACTATAGTCCTTTAAATACACATCCGTACTCCTAAAAAAGTTATTACTCTATCTACTCTATCTGCTTTATTTACTTAGTTACAGATTATATAGATTATATTATATAACCTCGCTTACTATTTCTTGTTATATGTTTCTATAGGCTCTATCCTAGACTGTGCCCTTATTAACTAACTAGCTTCCTTTAACTCTTCTCTAAGTAGTTATAGTATTATACTTAAAGCGTCTATAATACCATTTCCCTCCTTATTTTCGTCCTTAAAGATTTCTAATATCTCTAAGTTATCTATTAGAGGTATAATATCCGTCTAATTAATTTAGTTAATATCTTTATTTATTATACCTAAAGCTTCTTCTTCTTCTATAGCTTATTAGTCTTATACTATTACTGCCATATTATCTCTAGGTGAGATAATGCTATTTTTATATTCTTATTATGCATAAGAGAGGTTAGTTTGTGTTATATTAGTACTCTTAATAGTCTTTAAGTACCCTTATTAATTGCTGCTAGGGTTTTAGGTTTAATCTACCGCTATAAAGCTTAATAATAAGCTGTTGGTAGCATTAGCTAAACTTTATCGCTTTTATAACGCTAAGAGGGAAGCTACTAACACTTAATAACGTACTTTTAACTTTTAACTAGCTATATCTGCTTAGTTAATCCGTCTTAAGAAGGTTTATAAAAAGGGTTGTTTTAAGGAGTAAAAACTTATAGAATAAGGTTTATAGGAACTTTGTAATAAAAAAACGGATTCTCTTCTAATAGAGAGGGAAATAGCTCTAAATACTTTAGTAGGTGCTTCTCTTGGGTCACCCTTAGGTAACTCATTCTTTAATAATCCTTTTTTGTTAATACTGCCTAACCTATTTTCCTCTAATACTCCTATACCTTTTTTATAGCATTTTTTTTAACTTATCTAATAGTTTCTAGGTAGTCTTATTATAGCCTATCTACTTAACTTTATACTATATTTTACTATTAATATCTTTATAACTAATAATCTTTATAACTTCCTATTTGTCTTCCTCTTATCCTCTATATATATCTGCTTTGTAAACTAGTGGCTTAATATTCCTATATACTGGCTCTAGCATTATAATATATTATATAGGGTAGATCTTTATTTTCTCTAGTAAGTTAAGTCTATAAGTGACTTCTAAGATCTTTATCTTAATTGTAAATAGTCCTAGTTTAATATAGTCTAACTTCTTACTTAGTTGTTAACTCTTAAAATTTTTATATAGTAGCTATACTTTATCTCCCTCCTTAAGATCTGGTCCCTTAGATCTTTTATTATTATAGTACTTTTTATTCTTTTCTATACTAGTTTAGCTATTTCCTTAAGATATACATAAAGATTTATTAAGTTCTCTATTCTTTACTTAGCTATACTACTTATTTTCTTTACTTATTATAGCAATAATAATATTCTTGGCTTATATCCGTAATTTATTTTAAAAAGTAACGTGCCTATCTCTTTCTGTAGTGTTGTATTGTATATAAACTATATAACTAGTAATAATAATACCTAATTATTTTGCGTATAATTAACGTAATGCCTTAAATACTGTTCTAACGTTTGGTTTAGTCTTTCCGTTTAACCATCTATCTATAAATAATATGCTATTAACATTACTACTTAAACCCCTTACTTAGCTAAGAATACCTTTTAGAATGCTGCTATAAATCTTAAATCTCTATTTAATATAATCTTTATTAGTGCTCCCTATTATACAAATACTTCTTTAATATAGATTCTAGCTATATTCTCCGCTAAGGTTTCTTCTGTATATACTATAAAGTAGCCCTACTTAGTTAACTTATCTACTATTATAAGGATTGCGTTGTAATCCTATTTAGTAATAGGGTCTTTAGATCTTAGTAACTTTATAATAAAATCCTATAATATAACCTCCTATAGTCTTTCTAGTGTTTTAATAGGTTATAGCCTTCTATACGGCTTATGCCTTATTAGTTTATTTCTTTAGCAATCTGGACACTCTTTTATAACTTGCCTTGCTAGTCCCTAGATTCCTTAAATAATATATTCCTCTTAAAGTCTTAACACTAAGCCTATAGCTCTATTGTGTTCTTAAGTTATTCCCTTATAAAACTCCTTTATAAATTCTTCTATAATTTCCTTTGGTATATATATAGCCCCTTAGTACTTATACTGTTCTAATTCTAAATCTTTATCCTATACTTCTTAAATCCTTTACGCCTATATACTCTTTAATATCTTATAGGTTTGGCTTTCTTCTCTAGTTACTATAATTCTAAAATAATTATACTTAATTAATCTGTCTTTGTCCTTGTCACGGAGTAAGTATAAGTAGTAATAATATATAGCGAGTAGATATTATTAAGCTATATATATAAACTATATAAGGAGGTTAAGACGTTGCGTAAGGAGAGAAGGTAAGAAAACGGGGAAAAAGGGTATATATTATTAGTTTAGTTGCTCGGTTAATACATATATAGAGTAAAATAGGACTTAAGGAGCGGTCCTAGTAGAACTTGGCAGAACTTAGTGGACTTTAGTAGAATATAGCAGAATGCGGTAGATTGCTATTAGATTGCTATAGATTGCCGGCAAATTGCTATTGGGTTGCCATCTCGCGGTTAGTCTCTTCTTACTGCGTTAGTGGAAATAGGTGGATGTGTATAAGGTATTATAGAGGTGTCCTATAACAGTACCCCCCCTTTAAACTTAAGCTTTTGCAAGATAGGGCTATAGTAGTTCTAGGTAGAGTTTATAAAAGTCTTCTACAGCTTATATAAGTCCTATAAAGTTAATAGGTTCCTATATAGGCTTATAAAAGCCTCTCCATTTTATAAGGTATATATATTGGCGTTTTTATTTGTTGTACTTAATATTATTAATTCTTTTAACAAGGTACTTATCCTTACTATCTACTTTAACTAGTAGGGGAGGGTCTTAGATCTGTCTAGACAGGGCGTCTAATATAAGGGCGGTAGGATAGAGGACTAATGTATAGAATATAGGGTGGATTTTAACTGTATTAGGGAGCTTTAGTTAGTAGGTATAAGGAAAGATAACTCTCTTAACCTTATAAGGACCAGTATTCTTCTAATTAAGTTTCTTAGTAGGTTGTTTTGTGTTTAGATTTCTTATATTTAGCTAGATAAAGTTACTAATTTAATAGGCTGGTGCTGGCCGTCGAAATCGGACTCTGCACCTGTACGTGGTGACGGCTACGAACCTGGTCTTTGAAGTTCAGATCCAGAGCCAACGCAGAGACGTCGCACAGCGTGCGGACAGGACCTGGTGGTGGTTGTGGGCGTTGAGGGCGGTGGTGAAAAATTTTCGGATGGTGAGATCTTGAAAACCACTACTGTTGGCCCTCTATAGTACGACGACTACTACACTGTTCTCCTATCCAGGGCACCTGTACGATCCAACATGGATGCACAGCATTCGATAACATCCCCTGACCCCCAGTTAAAAGCATCGACGACCTCACATCGACGAACAAGCGAACGCGAACGAGCGAACGAATGAGCAAATATACGGCCCCTCCTAACCCCCAGGGCGATCGCCCGCGGAGCATGCGGTCACTTGCCGTCAACTACCAAATACTACCTAGCAGCCTGGATTGCGACCCACGGTTTTCCCTGTCTTCTTTTAACGGAGTGGTGACCCTTAGAGAGGGCCTAGCTGGGGCCTAGGCATAAAAGATACCTAAATACAATATATCCCGCTCGCTTATCAGTATTACGGTAGTTAGAACAGATGAATCCCCCTTACACCTTTAATGGCTCTAGGGGGGGGGGGAGGCAAGGCGTATATGGCAATGGTCTACAAGAGATAGCATACAGGGGATGGTTAAGATATGGAACACGAAGCACACAGCAATCGATTGGCAAGGCCTAGCTAGGACGTAGTGAACCCTAGCTTTGGAAAAGCTAAGGAAGAAAGCAGTGGTTCCCAAGGAGTTTAAACATCCAAGGAGGACAGGACGTAGCCGTAGGCCCGTAGGGCCGCTGCTACGGACGGACATAGCAAGCTGGGGTTTTTTATCCTACTGAGGTGGCTTATAGGGTTTTTCCTCCCCTAACCCAACTGCAGGGTTTTCTTCATATAAACTATAAGTTTTCCCCCTGTGACGGAGTAGTCTGCGTGGGCCAGTAGGATCCGTATCAGACGTTAATTAAAGAATTATTATTAATAGGCTGGTGCTAGGGTTCAGTTCTTATTTGCTGTAGCTTTATAGACAAATTAGGCCCATATTATTTTATTAGTAAGGAACTTTTATAGTTCTTCTATCTTCTTTATAAATTTATTTGCTTTTATAACCTATAAGGTATAATAAGTGGGGTAAGGGATATTACTAAAGGGTTTAAAACCTATTTGTAGGTGCTAGCCGTAGTTAGCTAGAAACGGGGAGACCTTTATGGTTTCTAAGATGGAGTTATTTATAGTAAACTTAGTAAACGTAAGCCAGTCTATTTAGTTGTCTTATAAATACAACATATATATCTAAATATACTATTCTATTATAGCATTTACACATTTTGTTTAACCGTCCATTTCTGGGTGGTATGCTATAGATAATAGTGCTTTAATATAAAGTTGGGTAGTTAGTTCCTTCTAAAATATAGAAATAAACTGTCTACTTTTATTGGAGATAATTATTTTAGGAAGTCTGTGGAGTTTCTATATATAATCTAGGAACAATTAGGCAATGGTAAGTGTTAATATATTAAGGCAGGTGATTAAGTGTTTTATCTTAGATAGTTAGTTTATAACTACTATAATATTTATACACCCTTTACTTGCGGGGAGCTTAATAATAAAGTTAATTAAGATATCCTTCTATCTTTAGTCTGGAATAGGTAGTAGCTTTAGAAAGCTGTTATATATCTTATGCAAAGCTTTGGCTTATTAGTAGGTATAGCAGCTAGAGACATACCTTCTTATTATAATATATATATTTAGCTAATAGTACTCTTGTTAGAGGAGTTCTAGGGGGTTTCCTTAGCCTAGGTAGCTGGCTACTAGTAGATTATATACATGTTTAAGGAGCTTAAGCTTAAGTTTGTTATAGTTAGGTATAACTAGATGGTTCTAGTAGTATAAGCGGTCTCTATAAGCTTTATATTTACTTAAAGAAATCCTTTTAGAGTGTCTAATGCTGTCTTAAATTAGCTTAAGTGTTTTTTAGATAAATTTATTATTTAGGTATTTGTTAACTATGATCTGTTTAATTAATTAATTAGTTATTTTAAGAATGTGTATTATAATGTTTTTAATAGGAGGGTTAAATAGCTTAGGGCGAAGTAGGGTTTAATTATAGTAGGTATATACTTCTTCCTGTGCTAGCATATTTTATAAACATTAGGTTAGGGTATTAGGTTTTTAACCTTAAACGCCTAGGTGGTATATAATTAAGAATTAGAAATAAGATAGATATTCTAATTAGTGGGCTTAATAATAACTTAGCTGTTTTATAGTTATAAAGTACTATAGATTTTTATAGTCGCTAAGGACCTTAATTAGGAATTTAGCGCCTTCTAGTTTAGGTCGCCATTATTTAAAATACCTAATAATAGCTAATAATTCCTTATTATAGATCTTATGGTTATATTTAGCTAGGCTTAGTTGTTTTAAAAAGTATACTATAGGGTACAATACTCCTTCCTTATTATACTAAGATAGAATACCTCTAGTAATATAGTTGGATAAATCAGCTTCTATAATACTCTTTTAGTTTAGGTTAAAGTGTTAAAGTATATATGCGGTAGTGAATATAACTTTTAGATAAGTAAAAGCCTTTTTAGATTCCTTATTAAAGATAAAGGCTTTATCCTTTTAGGTTAGAGCTATAAGGGGTAAAACTAGAGTGGAGAAGTTGTTAATAAACTATTAGTAAAAGTTAATAAATCCTATAAAGGCTCTTACATCCTTAATATTCTTGGGTTCTTACCAGTTTATAATTACTTTAATCTTCTTTAGGTCCATTTGTATGCTATTTATAAAAATAATAAGTCTAAGGTATAGGACTTCTGTTTTATAGAATTCGCACTTATTTATATCTAACTATAGGCTAGCTCTATATAGGGCTTCTAAGATAAGGTTAACGTATTTCTTATATTTGGTTAGGTTATTACTATATACTAAGATGTTGTTAATATAAGCAGTACAGAAAATGTCTAGATAAGGTTATAGGGTATTATTTATAAAGTATTAAAACGAATTTAGGGTATTTATAAGGCTAAATAGTGTTACTAAGTATTTAAATAGTCTGGAATAAATGCACGAGGGAGCTCTTGCTGCACCCGGCCTAAAAAAGACCAAAACTAACCAAAAGAACCCTAAAAAACACCTAGAGAATCCCCCTAAGATGCATGCATCGCAGGGGAGACACACGTCAAACGACGGTGGTTTGCACTCGCGCGCAACCGCCAGAACTACGCCTAGCAATGGCCCCCTATAACAAAGATAGGCAAATACCACACTATAAAGCGGAAATACCTCTATTAAGAAAGCATCTAATAAAATATAAAGCCTATTAGATGTATCTAGTAACTAGAATTTTAGGGAAGTAACTGTTAGCTATAATAAACTAATATAGCTAGTAAAATGGCTCCGCTAGTCTAGTGAACCTTAGGCGTCCCTCTAGCAAACCCTTAATTAAACCCTCTAACAGCTAAGCAAAATTAAAAATAAATAAAAACCCCCCTTACTGGCGAACTACTCCTAGGCTACTATAGCTATATCTCTACAGTATAGGGAACCTACCCCCCTTAAGATAATAACCGGGTATATAATTATAATATAACTAAATATAGAAAAAGTAGAGGGGCTTAGGGGATAATTAAAAACAGAAGTCCTTATAGAGATTTATAAAGAGGTCTATAACACTATTATAGTCTAATACCTTAGAAGTAGAGATATTAGAGTTACCCTAAAGGACTAATAGGTAAAGAAATAAGCTATAAAGGTAGGGGACAAGCTAGGAAAACATATTGGTATAAAAGTACTTCGTAAGGATTACCTAGTTAAAGTCCTAGCAGTTCCTATAAGTCTTAAGGTAGAAAAGGGACGCTAGGTAGACAATATAGCAATTATATAGAAGATAGTAAGACAAATGGAACGCCTTATACTAGGGCTTAAGATTACTTAAATCTAAAAGCTTTAATAGGAAAACGTAAACTAAGTATATAATAAGAATAATAAGAGAATATAAGGGTTACTAAAGACTCGCCAGGGAGACGTTAGTTAAATATATAGCTCCCTTATTATTAGTATACTTATACTAGAAATGTAAAAACTCCTTATCTAAAAAGGAATAATTATAAATAGCCTTATATATAACACAAGGCTCTATAACCACAGACTACGCCTAGATTAATACTATTGCTGCGTATAATAGGGATACACCTAATCCATATACGCAGTATAGGTGTGCTGCGGCCACTGTGTAGGCCCCTATAATATAAGATACTACTTAAATTAAGACTAAACAAAATATATAAACTACTACTGAAGTATATATAAGGCATAGGAGAGAGAAGACTATATTAAATATAGGAGATAGAAGGCAAGGGCCTAATAGCTATAAAAATAACTATATACTAGGTTATATAAATAGAAATAATAGGCAATAAGCTAGGGGGATATAGGTGCCTTTCTAGCATTTCCTACCTTTAACACTAGGGGGCTAGGCTAGCTATCTTAAGCCTTAATGGGCCAGAAGCGACGCCGTATAATATTACTAGATTAAATAGGGATATAAGGGTTATAGGGGATATAAGGGAGAGGACGCCCTATAGGAAGACCCCTATGGACAGCTATAGTAAGCTTAAGACCAGGATAATTAAGAATTAGACTTAATATAGCAAATATAATATTTACAGCTAACCTATAAAGGGTATATAACCAACTAGTAAGATTAGGGGAAGAGCTAGAGATAATAATAGACTTAGATATAGAAGCGCTAGTAGGAACATAAAATATGGGAATAGAAAGCTCTATATAAAATAAGTAGTAACTAGGGTGTAGATATAAGAGATAGAAGTCCTAAAAATCCTAGAGAAAGTAGAATTAGAAGAAGTAAGGAATAAAGGAGAGACAAAGAACCCTTACTAGGGGTCCGCCACCTATCTATTATATAGTATAACTATAGTAATACAAACCACCGTCTTATAAGACCCCTACTAGATAGTCTAGACCTAGAAAAATATTATATCCTTGCTATATAAGAGCCGTATTACAATACCTATACTTAATTAATATACTACCCCTAAGAATTCTAGCTCCTATATAAACCAAAAGCAGCTACACACGTATGATTTATAATTAGTAAGGCTATTAGCCTATCCTTATAGTTATGGTAGGCAGTTAACCCAGATATTGTAGTTATAACAATCCAGATATATAGGGGACTGGTATAAATTATTAATGTGTATAACCCTAGGGTTAAAGGGGTTCTATAAATAGAGAATATTATATTAGTAATAAGCTTACTAGAAACTAAAGGCACGGAGTTTATCCTATTGGAAGATATAAACCTCCACCACCTATAGTGGGGGGGTATCTATGTTGCTACTAAATAATAGGCAGAATGCCTACTAAGAGCTATAGACATTTGGGGCCTTAAACTAGCCACCCCCCTAGGAGCAATTATATAGCAATAAGGCACCGCCAAAAGCATAATTAACCTTATATTTATAGACGAAGGCCTATACCAGAGACTTAAAAGATATAACCCTAAAGAAGAATGGGTACTTACCTTAGACTATATCCCTATCTAAATATAGCTAGATCTGGATATTAAGGCGCAACTAAATAGAAAAAGATACGTAATAAGGAAGCTTAAGATAGACAGTTTTCTTAATATAGTTAAATAATAACTTTAAGACCTAGAAAAAATCCACCTAATACTAAATAAGCGAGGCTTATTAGCTACCCCTAAGGAAATTAACTGAAGACTAGAAAGGATCTAGGCAGTAATTAAAAATGGGTTAGAAGAGTACTACCTAGTCTTAAAACCGGGCCCCTATACGCGACATGCATAGTCCATATAATGCGCAGTTCTTATTACTAACTAACAACGAGTAAGAAGGAAATACATAAGTAGCCATAACCTTAAAGATAAGAGACGATATAAAGACACAAGAAGCCAGTTAAAGAATACCCTAAAAAAAGAAGTAAGGAATAACTGGAGACAGTTTATAAATAAGTATATATCTAACCTAAGCCTCCCCTATAATAAGGGCCTTTAGGCTATAGTAAAATGGGTAAAAAAAAAAAAGGTAGGGCGCCTAGTAGAAGATCTATATCTACTACCCCTATAAAGAGTAGGGGAGTTATAGGCCACTAATAACAATAATAAGAAGGTAAAGATCCTTATAGAAAGGTTCTTCCCTTAACTGGCTCTAGTAGACCTTAGTGATATTATAGGTGAAATACCGGTAACTTACCTATGGGTTAATAGCGATATAATAATAGAGGAAATAGCCAGAACTATTAGCCGCCTTTTAAATAATATAGTATTAGGACCAGATAGGATACTAAATAAGGCCCTAAAGACCTGTGGACTACTTATAGTACCTTAGCTTACAGATATAGCTAGAGTATGCTTTGCTATAGGCTACTATCTATAACTTAGAAGATCTATAATAATAGTGGTCCTATAAAAAGAAGGTAAAGTAGATTACTTAACCTTAGGAAGCTACCGCCCTATTGCCTTAGAAAACACCCTTAGTAAGATCTTAGAAAGGGTAATAGCGGACTATATAGCAGACACGGCTAAGAAATACGCCCTACTATTATAAAGTTAAATAGGGGCAAGAAAGAACCGCTTAACACTATTAGCACTTACATTACTCGCTGCTATTATTAAATCTATATAGGCGATGCGAAGGGACTTTATAGTATTAATGCTTAGCCTAAATATTAGTGGTGCCTATGACAACGTACCCTATAAGCGCCTCCTATACATCCTTAGGGTAAAGGGCTTTCTAGAATGGATTATATAATTTATTTAAGGGTTTATAGGCCAGAAAGAAATATTACTGGTCTTTAGCAGATACCAGAGCCCCCCTATTATAGTTATAATAGGAATACTACAAGGTTTACCCCTCTTACCTATACTCTTTCTTTTCTTTATAAGTAACCTACTTAATTCCTTTAAGGAAGGGGCGACCTAGGGGATAGGCTTTATTAACGACATAAACCTAATTATATATAGGCTAACAGCTATAGAGAACTGCAGAACACTAAAGAAAGCCTATAATACCTATATAGAATAGGCAAAATAATATAGAGTCCAGTTCTTACTAGAGAAATACTAGCTAATCTATTTTATAAAAAAACGTAACTAACCTATAGATCTCTAGTATATAATCTATATTTAAGGCTTTGGGGGCTAACTAGTTTAAGGCTTAAGGGTATTAGAAGTATGGGTAGATAGTAAGCTCTAGTAGAGCGTATATGCATTATAAGCGGCCTATAAGGGCTAAGTATAGTATATTGTAATATCCAGGATTATCAATTCTATATGGGGTTTATGCTTCTAGAGGTTACGCCTACTATATATAGCAGTTGTCCGGCTAACCATGACGTATAGATCTAGCATTTGGGCCATAGGAGAAACCAAGAAAGGCCCCCCTAAATTACTCCTTAAATTACTTTAAAAGGTCTAATTAGCTTATCTTTAGAGTATAATAGGTGGGTATAAGCAAACGGCCATAGCACTGCTCAAGAAGGAAGTCAATATCCCCCCCCTATAACTATATATTAAAGCCGCTGCAATATAAAGGGTGTAAAAGGAGCGCAACTTTAATGTTATAAAGTATATTAAGATACGCCTAAATAAACTATGGAGGGACCCTAGGGTGCCTTATAGGAGAGCAAACCAACATCCCTAAAGTAGGGAAGAGACATTAGAGAAACAGGTGGAAAAAGTAGAAGAAGAATGGTACTGAGTTAGGGCCTAGGCCTATATAGAGGAGGAAGGGAGACGTGTAAGAGACTAGTAAAGATAATAGTAAGAGAGAGAAAGGAGCTAAAGTAGAGCACAAAAAAGCACTAGGAAACTATTTACCGTAATATAATACTGGTTGGACCAATACTGGAGAGGCGCGTAGGAGTTGAAGGTATAGAGGCTGCCTTAGGCAAGAGGAACCTAAGCCGTAGCATGGTTAACGCTATAGGGGGTAAATACCTAAGGGCTCTAAGAAGGCCTAATAAAGGTAGAAAATATAATGGTAACACTCTTAAGAATAGGAATAATAGGACTAAAAAATTGGCTCTACTGGGTAGGTGTCCTAGTAGGTAGCCTAAGATGCGAATATAGCTGGCTAAGACAGACACCAAAACACGTAATACTGTAATGCCCCTTACGCATTAACCAAGAAGCAATGCTCTTAGTAGCTGGTATAGAAAACTATAATATACTGCTCTTAATATAAAAAGGTCTTAAGGCAGTTACCTAGTGGCTTGTTAGCTAAAATGTACTAGACCAATTCTGGGTTATAAAGGAAATGGTAGTGGAAGGCAAAGAGGTAAGTATTAGGCGCCCCCTGATAACTCTATAGTAGTAGAGTTAATTTTGCGATACTAGCGCGTCTATAGGCTTGTTACAGCAGTAGTGGTTCCCAAGGAGGTTAAAAAGTAAGGTAGTAGAGCACCATAGGCGACTTATAGGCACTAGGTAGGCAAGTCCCAAAAGGCGGAGAGATGGATTATGGGGTTTTCTTAAATAGAGTTTTCTCCCTATATGTAAATAAGGAGTAGTCCGCGTGGGCCCAATAGGGATCCAAATCGGACGTTAAGTAATGGATATTATTATTTAAATAGTTTGTATCTGGTACAGAATGTGGTAAGCTATTTATCTCCCTGTATAATATAGAGGCGGTTAAATATATAGATAAGGTTAAGTTTTATATAGTAGCGAGCCTTACTTAATTGGTTTAGTGTCTCTTAAATTAATAGGAGCGGGTACTAATTCTTAATAGTAATAGTGTTAAGAGCTTAGTAGTCTATATAGAAGCGTAAACCACTATTAGGTTTCTTAATAAAGATTATAGGTATAGCTATAGGCAAAGAGCTTGCTCTAATAAATTCTTTACTTAGGTGCTTGTCCAAGTACTTTTATAGTACTTTAAGTTTATTTTGGGATATTCTATATAGGGGTCTAAATCCTAGCTATTTTCCTTCTTTAAGTATGATCTTGTGGTTATATAGTTGGTATTCTGCTAACTTATTAGCTTCCTTTTATAAGAATACCTCTAGGTGCTTATAGTGGTATACTAGTACTTTTATGGTAGGGTTAGTGTGCTTTTTTGGTATTAGGGCCTTTTTAATATCGGCTATTGTAATGGTAAAGATTATATATTTAGGTTTCCTAGTAAGTTATGCTAATAGGGTAGCTCTAATTATATGGATATCTAAGGTATTAAGTGAGCTTAGGTTATCCTTAGTTTCTTATATAGTTTTAGGTTTGGTGTTAGGTATAGAGTTAGTGTTAGGTATAAGGTTGGTGTTAGATTTAGGTTTAGGTTCTTTAAGTATCCTTTTTATAGTAGAATACTAGTTCTTTTAGTACCTTTATATATTAAGCTTAGACTTCTACTTAGTTTGGGGCAGTATAGCAGTTAAGGTTAGTTTGTGTAGTTTAGTATAATTTCTAAGTTCTTAGTGGACGTTGGTAGAACTCTTATATTAGTGGAATTTGGTAGAATTCTTGGGTTAGTGGAATTTAGTGGAATTCTTATATTAGTAGAATTAGGTGGACTTTTTAGGTATAGGGTGGACGTTAGTGGAAATTTTAGACTAGTGGATCCTGGTAGATTTTCTAGATTTTAGTTTAGGGTCTAAGTAGTGAGTTATAAGGCACTTCTGCTTATAATAGGAGGTGGTAAATAGAAGCTTAAGGTTATTCTAATTAATAGTTACCTTATATAGCTTTATCTAGGGTTGTTTAAGGATTACTAGGTAACCTAGGGTAGTTATAAAGAGCTTAATTAATTCTTTATGGTTTAGGTATTAGAGTCTTAGGGCCGCTATATAAGTAATACGGCCTAAGATAGTGCGTTTGCTATTAAATCCAAATATATTAATATGCTAGTTAAGGGGTGTTAGGGTAAACCTATTATCTTATATAAAGATCTTATTAATAAATTCTATGCTGCTAGCTCCTATATTAATTAGGACTTAAGTATTAGCCTATTAACCTTTCTGCTAAAGATAGTAGTTAATAGTTATACTATAATCCCAAAAGTTAGGGATTGCTATATTTAATATATTTAACAAGATCTTGTAATATAGCTGTCCTAAAGAGCGACTTAACTCTAGAATATGCCTTTTAGTGGTGAGTATAAAGGGGTTCCTCTAGAATGTTGGTTGTAACTTTATCCTTATAAGTAGTGCTTACTAGATATAAAGTTGGAGCTAGATAAAGATTGGGGTTGGTAGCTAGAAGATTAGTATAGTAAATAACTACTAGCGTTAACTATTTGTAGATCTTTTTAGAAGGGGGTGGAGTAGTAGTTAAAGAGGTAGGAGCTACTTCTATATTTAAAGTAGAGACTGAGCTTAGTATATTATTCCTATTTAGAGGACCCTAATAGGGCGTATCCTAGGGTCCTAGTGTTAATATTTATGGTGTTAGGGTGCTTAGGCTAGGGTAATAACTTAGTAAACGCTTATAGGGTTATTGTACTATATTAAGGAGTAGGCTTCAGTATTAGGCGTAGTATATTATTATAATAACGTTTATGTAGGCATTAATGGCTCCTAGTAGGTCTATACTAATTAGGGAGGTTTTTAGTTTAGGGCTTAGAGATTTAATAAGGCTACTAATTAGTGCAGAGTTATTCCAGCCTGTTTTCTTTATATAACAATTAAATTTAGAGAAGTATACTAGGAAACCTTTCTTTTCTTAAGTTATGTGGTTTATCTTTCTTTAAGCGGTAGTTTAGTAGTTTAGGTTACTATATATAGCTTTAAGAAGTACAACTAGGCTTTATACTAAGTTTGGCTAAAGAGGTTTAATAAGGTTAGCTGTGTCTTCTCCTAGTTAACTTAGGGCGTAGTAGAGTCAGTTAGCTTTAGTTAGGTAATAGTTAGTATTACTAGTTAGCTTATTCTTAAGCCGGCTTAAGAATAACTAAAGCTTTTATTATTTACTAGTAAATACTAAAGGGTCTAGTAGTTTTTTAGATTATTGTAATATAGTAGTCGGTTCTGCTAGTGGGACGACTATTGCTAGTTTAGGGCTCGTGTTCCGCGTATTAGCTTCTAGTAATAGTAATTGGTCTTAAGGGCTTAGCATAGGTATCTTAAGGGTATAGATTTCTTTTTAGAGGGCCTTAATTATTTTCTAGTACTGTGCTTCTTATTTGGCTTACTGTTAAGCTATAGTAGCTTAATTTTATATAAGGGCGTCTATAAAGGACTTTTATATATCTACTAATTGTTCCTAGAGTGCGGATATAATATTAGTGGCTGTTATAGGGGCTTTAAGGTCGTTCTGCATTTTAAATAGGGTGGGGTAGAGTATAGGTTTTAATATAATGTAGTGTTACGGAGTAAGTATAAGTGATAATAATATATAGCAAGTAGATATTATTAAGCTATATATATAAACTATATAAGGAGGTTAAGATATTATATAAGGAGAGAAGGTAAGGAAACGGGAAAAAAGGGTATATATTGTTAGTTTGGTTGCTTGGTTAATATATATATAGAGCAGAATAGGACTTAAGGAGCGGTCTTAGTAGAACTTGGCAGAACTTAGTGGATTTTGGCAGAATATGGCAGAATGTGGCAGATTGCTATTAGATTGCCGTAGATTGCCGGCAAATTGCTATTGGGTTGCTGTCTCGCGGTCAGTCTCTTCTTACTGCGTCAGTGGAAACAGGTAAATATATATAAGGTGTTATAGAGGTGTCCCATAACAGTCCTTGTGTAATATTGCGCCTAATAGTTTTTTATTATTTTATAAATCTGCTTTTCTACTAAGCGCGTCTACTCTTGCATTTTTAGTACCCTTAGTATACTAAATTTTAAAATAGTATTCTATAAGCATTTCTACCTATCTAACTTGTTTATAATTAAGTTCTTTTGTTATTAGGAACCCTATTAGGTTTTTATAGTCTATTCTAACTATAAATGGTTTTTCTATACCTTGTAAGAATACTCTTTATTTCTTAAATGCTATAACTATACCTAACAACTCTTTATTATAAATGTTATAGTTTAACTCTAATAGTGTTATCTTTTAACTCTAGTACGCTATTAGGTGCTATGCGTTTTGGTGCTTCTATAGTAAATATACTCCTAATATAAAGTCTAATGCATCTATTTCTATAACTATATCTAGCTATAGTTAGTAGATCTTAAGGATTGAATCCTAGATAAAAAACTCCTTAAGTTCTTAAAATAGTCTTTTTTACTTACTATTCTATCTCTATAGTTCCTCCTTCTTTATAAGTCTTATAAATGGTTTAATATTCTTTAACTACTATATAATAAACCTTCTATAGTAGTTATAAAACCTTAGAAATAATCTTAACTATATAATGTTCTCTAGTTCCTGCTAACTTATTATAGCTTTTACTTTCTTTAGGTCCATGCTGATCTTGCTTAGTTTAATAATAAATCTAATAAAATTAGTCTTCCTAGTAAAGAACTTGTATTTCTTAATTGCTACTAGCATCTGTTTTTTTATAGTCTCTTTAAGACCTATTTAATATATTCTCTATATTCTTCCTTACTTACTAAATAGATTATAATATTATTAAGGTATGCTATAATAAATTTATCTAGGTGTTCTCCTAATATACTATTAATTCTCTTTTAAAATGTTACTAGTATATTTATAAGTCTAAACTGTATTACTAATGGCTTATATAGTCCTTCCTTTAACCTAAAGGCTGCCTTCTATTTATCACCCTCCTTAATCTTAATCTAATAGTATACCTATCTTAAATCTATCTTTATAAAGATTTGCGTATTACTAATTCTATTTTAAATTTCGCTAATTAAGGGTAAAGGATATCTATCCTTTTTAGTAATGCTATTTAACTGTCTATAGTTAATATATATCCTAAGTTTTCTATTTTTCTTAGGGATAAATAATACTAGATATCCTGCTGATAACTATAATAGTCTAATATATCCCTTCCATAAGTTCTCCTAGATAAACTCTTTAAGCGCTACTAACTCTATTTTAGTAAGCTTATAAATTAGAAAGAACTTTAGACTTGTTTCTGGTTCTAATTCTATCTTATAGTCTTATGCTATATACTCTAATAGCTTTTTACTTTCTAGGCTCTATAACTTTTTACCATACTTATGGTATCTTTTTAGTATATAACTTAAGCCTCGCTTAGTCTTTTTATATATTGGTCTAACTTAGTATTATACTAACTTGGTTTATTATCGCATCTTATATTATTAAGTATCCTTAATATTAACCTGACCTATAACCCAATCAATTCTTAGATTATATTTCTATAACTAAGGCATTTTTAGTATCGCCTCGTCCTTTTCTAATAGTAGGATATTAAAAGATATCTTAATCTGTCTTCCTTTAATAGTTAACTAAATAGGTCCTGTTTTAAGATTAATAATGCCTCCTCTATAGGCTATTAAATCTCTTAAAATTGTTATTAATAGGTATAGATGTTCTTTTTGCCTATGTGGTAACCCTATCTTTTTAACTACTGTTAGTGATATATAGTTCCTTATTGCTCTACTATCTACTAATACTTTAAACTTTTAATCTTGCTAATTAACTTATAAATTTAAGTGTTGTTTTATAATTCCTTTAAGGGTCTAAGGCTCTATTACTGGCTCCCTCTAGCCCTATAGGCCTCTTCTTTTCCTAACTATTGGCTATTAAGTCTTAACTGTACTTAGTCCTCTTTAGGCTAATACTTAGTTCGTTTTTTTTCTTTAATATACTATAGACACGTATTCTTTAGGCACTCCTACTATTATTATCTATCTAGGCATTCTTCCGTAAGGAATCTTCTTAGTTAAAGTATTAAGTTGCCTAACTTCTAAACTTCTACTGGATGCCAACTATTTATATACTTAGCGTCTCTATACTACCTCTTGTCTATTATCTAATATATCCTTATTAGATACTTGCGCGTAATGCTATTTTATATAACCTATGGACAAGACCCTAGACTTAGATTTAAACTATAACCTAAAATTAATATAATAGGACCCATGATTAAACAGATTTAGTTAATAGACGTATATAATTTTGCTAATTAAATAAAGTAGTTAACGGGACTATTATAAAGTAAATTAACGTATACTTAAACAGCATAGAAATGGTATGCAAATAAAGGATAAGCTCCCGTATGGGACTTTAAGGAAGGTAATATAGTTTACCTAAATACACAAAACCTGCGGACTTAACAGCCCTTAAAGAAACTTAATTAGAAGTTTATAATGTATGTAATAGGGTTATAAAGGTGACCCTAGTTATAACCGATTTACATTACCGCCTTCTTATCCAGGCTAACTTATTGCCTAAAATATACTGCCGCTTTAAACATTAACATACTTCCCTTGCACAGGACTCCATATTACCAAAGCCATGCTTTATTAGCCGTGTGCTCTAGATGCAAAAGATCGTCTATAAGTAGCTTTAACAGCCTAGCGAACAGTAAGTCTCTATAAAAGCGCCGAACCTTGTGCGAAAGCCCATAACGCTACAAAGGTCCCTGACAGTTTTATACTGACGTACGCGCAAGCATGGGTGCGTATTTTACAGCCTATGTAGCGTATTGCGAAAATCAAAGTGCGCGCTATGACTGCAACACTACGATTAAGTCTTAGATTTTAAACGCGCCAAAGGAGCCCTTGGTAAAGCCCTCCTAAAAGGGCAAGCCCCTACATAGTGCTTTATAAGTCGTCACGCGAACTAATTTAGGTGCTGCTACCTAAGCTGCCCCCGCGCCCACGCCTGCGTCCTCGCCTACGCCTACGCCTACGCCCGCGCCCGCGCCTGGTAGGAGTTTTTACACAGTTACTTTCCACCAGCAGCTCTAACTAAAATATTAAAAATCGACTTTATATAGACTCTATTATATATATATTTATGGCTTTAAGACTTCTTACTAACAATGCGATAACTTATAATGGCTTTTACTAATTATTTACTACTAAATTAGTAGTTTGATAAATTTTGATTTTTAAATCGGTTATAACTAAGGTCACCTTTATAACCCCATTATATATATTAGGCCTATACTAAAAAAAAAAAAAAACTAAGCCTATACGCCTATAAGCTTAAACTGCTAACTAAGATAAAAATACACCTAATGTTTTATATAAGCTTATTATAACCTTTAAAAGATAATCCTATAACTTATAAAATCCCGCCACTACCTTCTATAATTATTAACAACAGTAATGGTTCCTACTTTATTAACTTAATTAATAATATAAGAAGATTCTGAAGCTCTTGCTGCACCTAGCCCAAAAGACCAAAACCAACTAAAAGATCCCTGAAAAACACCTAGAGAATCCCCCTAAAATATATATATCGCAGGGAAGGCACACGTTAAACGACGGTGGTTTGCACTTATGCGTGACCGCTAGAACCACGCCTAACAATAGCCCTCTATAACAAAGATAGGCGAATACCATACTATAAAGCGGAAATACCTCTATTAAGAAGGTATTTAATAAAATATAAAGCCTATTAGACGCGTTTAGTATCTAGAATTATAGAGGAGTAACTATTAGCTATAATAAACTAATATAGCTAGTAAAATGGCTCTGCTAGTCTAGTAAACCTTAAGCGCCCCTTTAGCAAACCTTAATTAAATCCTCTAATGGCTAAATAAAATTAAAATTAAATAAAAACCCCTTTTACTAGTAAACCGTACCTAGGCCACTATAGCTACGCTTCCATAATATAGGGAACCCACCTCCTTTAAGATAATAACTAGGTATATAATTATAATATAACCAAATATAGAAAAAGTAGAGGGGCTTAGGGGATAATTAGAAATAGAAGTCCTTATAGAAATCCATAAAAAGGGTTATAACACTATTATAGTCCAATACTTTAGGAGTGGAGATATTAGAGTTACCCTAAAGGACTAATAGGTAAAGGAATAAGCTATAAGGGTAGGGGATAGGCTAGGAGAATATATTGGTATAAAAGTACTCTATAAGGATTACCTAGTTAAAGTCCTAGTGGTTTCTATAAGCCTTAAGGTAAAAAAGGGACTCTAAGTAGATAATACAGCAATTATATAAGAGATAGTAAGATAAACGGAACGCCTTATTTTAGGACTTAAGATTACCTAAATCTAATAGCTCTAATAGGAAAATGCAAATTAAGTAAATAATAAGAATAATAAGAGAATATAAGAGTTACTAAAGACTTGCTAGGGAGACGCCGGTTAAACGCATGGCTCCCTTATTATTAGCACACTTATACTAGGAATATAAAAACTTTTTATCTAAAAAGGAATAATTATAAATAGCCTTATATATAATATAAGGCTCTATAACCACAGACTACGCCTAGAATAATACTATTGCTGCGCATAATAGGGATATACCTAAGCTATATGCGCAGTATAGGTGTGCTATAGCCACTATATAGGCCCCTATAATATAAGATATTACTTAAATTAAAACTAAATAAAATGTATAAATTGCTACTAAAGTATATATAAGGCGTAAGAGAGAGAAGACTGTATTAAATATAGGAAAAGGAAGGCAAGGGCTTAACAGCTGCAGAAATAACTATACGCTAGGTTATATAAATAGAAATAATAGGTAATAAGCTAGGGGGACATAGGTACCTTCCTAGCGTTTCCTACCTTTAATACTAGGGGGCTAGGCTAGCTATTCTAAGCCTTAATAGGCTAGAAGCAACGCCGTATAATATTACTAGACTAAATAGGGATATAAGGGTTATAGGGGATATAAGGGAGAGGACGCCCTATAAAAAGACTTCTATAAATAGCTATAGTAAGCTTAAGACTAGAACAATTAAGAATTAGACTTAACGCGGTAAATATAATATTTATAGCTAACCTATAAAGGGTATATAGCTAACTAGTAAGATTAGGGGAAGAACTAGAGATAATAATAGATTTAGATATAGAAGCGCTAATAAGAACATAAGATATGGGAATAGAAAGCTCTATATAAAATAAGTAGTGACTAGGGTGTAGATATAAGAGATAAAAGCTCTAAATATTTTAGAGAAAGTGGAAATAGGAGAAGTAAGGAATAAAGGAGAGATAAAGGACCCTTACTAGGGGTCCGCCACCTATCTATTATATAGTATAACTGCGGTAATACAAACCACTGTCTTATAAGGCCCCTACTAGACAGTTTAGACCCAGAAAAATACTATATCCTTGCTATATAAGAGCTATACTATAATACCTATACCTAATTAATATACTGCCCTTAAGGATTCTAGCTTCTATATAAACTAAAAGCAGCTATATGCGTATACTTTATAATCAGCAAGGCCATTAGCCTGTCCTTATAGTTATAGTAAGTAGTTAACCTAAATATTATAGTTATAATAATCCAGATATATAGGGGACCGGTATAAATTATTAATATATATAACCCTAGGGTTAAAGGGGTTATATAAATAGAGAACATTATATTAGTAATAAGCTTACTAAAAACTAAAGGCATAGAGTCTATCTTATTAGGAGATATAAACCTCTACTACCCGCAGTAGGGGGGTATCTATATTACTGCTAAATAATAGGTAGAGTGCCTACTAAGAGCTATAGATATCTAGGGCCTTAAACTGGCTACCCCCCTAGGAGTAATTATATAGTAATAAGGCACTGCTAGAAGTATAATTAACCTTATATTTATAGATAAAGGCCTATACCAGAAATTTAAAAGGTGCAACTTTAAAGAAGAATAGGTACTTGCTTTAGACTATATCCCTATCTAGATACAGCTAGACCTAAATATTAAGGCGTAACTAAATAGTAAAAGATACGCAATAAGGAAGCTTAAGACAGATAGCTTCCTTAATATAGTTAAACAATAACTTTAAGACCTAGAAGAAATCTACCTAATACTAAATAAGCGAGGCTTATTAGCTACCCCTAAAGAAATTAACTAAAGACTAGAAAGGATCTAGGTAGTAATTAAAAATAGGCTAGAAGAGTACTGCCCAGTCTTAAAACTAGGCCCCTATATACACAATATATAGTCTATATAATGCGCGGTTCTTATTACCAGCCAATAATAAGTAAGAAGGAAATATATAAATAGCTATAACCCTAAAGACGAGAGACGATATAAAGATATAAAAAACCAGTTAAAGAATACCCTAAAAAAAAGCAAGGAATAACTAGAGACGGTTTATAAATAAGTATACTTTTAACCTAAGCCTCCCCTATAATAAGGGCCTTTAGGCTATAGTAAAATAGGTAAAGAAAAAGGCAGGGCGCTTAGTAGAAGACCTATACCTACTACCCCTATAAAGAGTAGGGGAGTTATAGGCCACTAATAACAATAATAAGAAGGTAAAGATCCTTATAGAAAGGTTCTTCCCCTAACTAGCTCTAGCAGACTTTAATAATATTATAGATAAAATACTAGTAACTCGCCTATAGGTTAACAGCAATATAATAATAGAGGAAATAGCTAGAACTATTAGCTGCCTTTTAAATAATATAGTACTAAAACTAGATAGGATACTAAATAAGGCCTTAAAGACCTGTAGACCACTTATAGTACCTTAGCTTATAGATATAGCTAGAGCATACTTTACTATAGGCTACTACCCACGGCTTAAAAGATCTATAATAATAGTTGTTTTATAAAAAGAAGGTAAAGCAGACTACTTAATCCCAGGAAGCTACCGCCCTATTACCTTAGAAAACACCCTTAGTAAGATCTTAGAAAGGGTAATAGTAGACTATATAGCAGACATAGCTAAGGAATATACCTTACTACTATAAAGTTAAATAGGGGTAAGAAAGAACCGCTTAATACTATTAGCACTTATATTACTTGCCGCTACTGTTAAATCTGCATAGGCGATATAAAGGGACTTTATAGTATTAATGCTTAGCCTAGATATTAGTAGTACCTATAATAACATACCCTATAAGCGCCTCCTATATATCCTTAGGGTAAAGGGCTTCCTAAAATAGATTATATAATTTATTTAAGGGTTTACAGGCCAGAAAGAAATATTATTAGTCTTTAGTAGATACCAGAGCCCCCCTATTATAGTTGCAATAGAAATACTATAAAGTTTACCCCTCTTACCTATACTCTTCCTCTTCTTTATAAGCAACCTACTTAAGTCCTTTGAGGAAGGGGCGACCTAGGGGATAGGCTTTATTAATAATATAAACCTAATTATATACGGGCTAATAGCCGCAGAAAACTGCAGAACACTAAAGAAAGCCTATAATACCTATATAGAATAGGCAAAATAATATAGAGTCCAGTTCTTACTAGAGAAATACTAGCTAATCTATTTTATAAAAAAACGTAACTAACCTATAGATCTCTAGTATATAATCTATATTTAAGGCTTTAGGGGCCAACTAGTTTAAGGCCTAAGGGTATTAGAAGTATAGATAGATAGTAAGCTCTAGTAGAGCATATATATATTATAAGCAGCCTATAAGGGCTAAGTGTAGTAAATCACAATATCTAGAATTATTAATTCTATATAGGGTCTATGCTTCTAGAGGTTATGCCTACTATATATAGCAGTTATTCGGCTAACCATAATATATAGATCTAGTATTTGGGCTATAAGAGAAACTAAAAAAGGCCCCCCTAAATTACTCCTTAAACTACTTTAAAAGGTCTAAATAGCCTACCTCTAAAGCATAATAGGCGGGTATAAGCGTATGGCTATAGTACTACTTAAGAAGGAAGCTAACATCTCCCCCTATAATTATATATCAAAGCTACTATAATATAAAGGGTGTAAAAAGAGCGCAACTCTAATATTATAAAGTAGATAAAGATACGTCTAAATAAACTATAGAGGGACTTTAGGGTGCCCTATAGGAGAGCTAACTAACAACCCTAAAGTAGGGAAGATATATTAGAGAAATAGGTAGAAAAAGTAGAAGAAAAATAGTGCTATATTAGGGCCTAGGCCTATATAAAGAAGAAAGGGAGACGCGTAAGAGACTAGTAAAGGTAATAGTAAGAGAGAGAAAGAAGCCAAAGTAGAGTATAAAAGAGTACTGGGAAACCATCTACTGCAATATAATACTGGTTAAACTAATACTAAAGAGGTATATAGAAGTTAAAGGTATAGAGGCTGTCTTAGGTAAGAGGAACCTAGGCTACAGTATAGTTAACGCTATAGGGGGTAAATACCTAAGGGCTCTAAAAAGGCCTAATAAAGGTAGAAAATATAATAGCAACACTTTTAAGAACAGGAATAATAGGACTAAAAGATTAGCTCTACTGGGTAGGTGTCCTAGTAGGTAGCTTAAGATATAAATATAACTAGCCAAAACAGACACCAAAATATATAATACTATTATACCCCTTACGCACCAACTAAAAAGTAATACTTTTAGTAGCTAGCATAGAAAACTATAATATACTACTCTTAATATAAAAAGGTCTTAAGGCGGTTACCTAGTGGCTTATTAGCCAAAATATACTAGACTAGTTCTGGGTTATAAAGGAAATAGTAATAGAAGGCAAAGGGGTAAGTACTAGGCGCCCCCTAATAACTCTATAGTGGTAGAGTTAAGTTCGCGATACTAGTGTGTCTATAGGCTTGTTACGGCAACAGTAGTTCCTAAAAAGGTCAAAAAGTAAGGTAGTAAAGCACCAGAGGTAACTCGCAGGCGCCTTATAGGCGCTATATAGGCGAGTCCTAAAAGGCGGGGAGATGGATTATAGGGGTTTCTTATATAGAGTTTTCTCCCTATATATATATAAGGAGTAGTCCGCGTAGGCCTAATAGGGATCTAAATTAGACATTAAGCAATAAATTATTATTATTATTATTAATTAATAATATATAATAGAAAATACAATATATATAATTTAAACTTTTTATTAAGTAAAAAGGATATAAAATACGAACCTAGGAAACCTATAACCAGATTAAGGCTAACGCGCCTTCCTTAGTAAAAGAATTCTATAAGGACCATCCTTTACGGCTTACTTTGGCTAAATAGACATAATATAAAGGTAAATAATTGCCACTTAATATAAATACACGAAATACAATAGTAGGAAGCTTAAATTTAAAAAGAACTTAAAATATATTATAATATTTATAATACGGTTACATAATACGCAAAATATTAAGAAACTTTAACTACTAGTTAAAGTTATTTAATTAGTTAAATTTGCCTTACTAAGACTACCACCTAATATAAAAATATAACATATAATAAAATTATAAATTCTTAACTAAATTAAATTATTTTAAGCCTTTAGCTAAAGGGGGGGGTACTATAATAGGACTAACCTAGTTATAGTAGGAATGTCTTAGTGAAATACTTAATAGATAACTATCTAAAACTATCTATAACTGTCTAAAACTGTCTATAACTATCTAAAACTGTCTATAACTATTTATAATTATTTACTATAATCTACTATTTTTTACTAATACTATAATACTAAAGTCTATTAAAGACCGCGTATATATATATATATATACTAACCACTAAGACCCCTAACTGTTTAATTATATAATTCTCTTATTATTTCTTTCTCTTTTTTACGCAATATCTTATACTTTATAAGAGCTATATACCCTTAAATTTAAATAGAATTTATATTATTTCTTTAAATCTTCCCTAAAGCCTCTTCGCGCCCTTACAGGGAGGAGTAAAGAAGGTAAAAAGGTAATAAAAAGGGTAAAAAGGTAGTAAAGAAGGTAAAAAAGGAGGTAAAAAGGGAGTAAAGGAGGTAAAAAGGTAGTAAAGAGGGTAAAGAAGTAGTAAAGAGGGTAAAAAAGAAGTAAGAAAGGTAGAGAAGTAGTAGAAAAGGTAGTAAAAAAGTAAAGAAGTAGTAAAAAAGGAGTAAAGGAAGTAGAGTTAAGTAAAAAGAGGTAAAAAGAAAAGAGGTAAAGAGTAAAAAAAAAGGGGGTAAAGAAAGGGGAGTAGAAAAGTAGGGAAGGAAGAAGTAAGTTAGTAGGGGAGAAGGTAAGAGTAGTAAAGGTAAAGATAGTAGGGGTAAAAGTAGTAGAAGTAAAAGTAGAGAGTAGAGAAAAAGAAAAAAGTAAAGTAAAGGAGTAGGAAAAAAAAAAGGGTAAAGAAGTAGTAAGGTTAGTAAAAGAGTAATAAAGTAAGTAAAAAGGTAGTAAGGGAGGTAGAAAGGTAAAAGGGTAGTAGAAAAGTTAATAAAAAAAAAGTAGAAAAAGGGGTAGAGTAGTAGTAAAAGGTAGAAAAAGGATAAAGAGTGGGATTAATTGTTATAAGGGTTAAGGGGTTAGGAATCTATTAAAACTAAAGGGACTTAGCGAAAATTTAAGTAAGGAATATAAAAAAAATTTATAAGAGGCTAACTTTTTTACTTAAAAGAGGTAGAACTAGGTCCGGCAAGTTGCGTATAGGTTTTAAATTTTAAATATCTATTATAGTTAGGTCGCTGTATTACTATAAAGTTGTTATAGGACACCTCTATAATACCTTATACATATCTACCTATTTCCACCTGTTTCTACTAACGTAGTAAGAAGAGACTAACTATAAGATAGGAATCTATAGCAATTTAATGGCAATCTACTGCATTCTGCTATATTCTACTAAGTCTATTAAATCCTGCCAAGTTCTACTAAGACCGCTACTTAAATCATATTTCACTTTATGCACATATTAACTAAGCAACTAAATTTATAATATATACCCTTTCTCCCTATTTCCTTACCTTCTCTTCTTATATAACGTCTTAACTTTATTATACAGTTTATATACATAGCTTAATAATATCTACTTTGCTATATATTATTACCGCTTATACTTGCTCTGTAATACTATATTACATTAACCTTATATACCACCCTCTAATATATAAAACAACCCTAAAACCCCTATAATAGCCACTAGCATTATATCTGCACTCTAAATACAATTGGTAGAGATATAGAAGTCCTTTATAGACGCCCTTGCATAAAACTAAGCCATTTTAACTTAATAATAGGCCAAATAAGAAGTATAATACCTATAAATAATTAAGGACCTCTAAGAAGAAGTCCGTATCCTTAAAATGCCTATACTAGGGCTTTAAGACCAAACGCCTTCTTTAAAGACAAATACGTGGGACGAGAGTCCTAAACCTATAGTAACTATTTACCCCAAACTAACTACCGCACCATAATAATCTAAACAACTACTAAACCCTTTAATATTTATTAGTAAATAATAAGAACTCTAATTATTTCTAAGCCAGCTTAAAAATAAGCTAATTAGTAATGCTAACCGCTACCTAACTAAAGCTAACTAACTCTATTACGCCTTAAGTTAATTAGAAGGAAATATAGCTAACCTTATTAAACCCCTTTAACCAAACTTAGTATAAAGTCTAGTTATACTACTTAAAGCTATATATAGTAACCTAAACTGCCAAGCTATTACTTAAAGGAAGATAAACTATATAACTTAAGGAACAAAAAGCTTCTTAGTATACTTTTTTAAGTTTAACCGTTACGTAAAAGAAACAGGCTGGAATAACTCTGCATTGGTTAATAGCCTTATTAAGTCCCTAAGCCCTAAACTAAAAACCTCCCTAATAAGTATAAATCTACTAAGAGCCCTTAACGCCTGCACAAATGTTATTAATAAATAGTACAATAATATACTACGCCTAACACTGAAGTCTACTCCTTAATATAATATAATAGCTCCACGAACGTTTATTAAGTTATTATCTCAGCCTAAGCACCCTAATGCTATAGATATTAATATAGGGACCCTAGGGTACGCTCTACTAGGGTCTCCTAAATAAGAATAACATATTAAGCTAGGCCTTTACTTTAAATGCGGAAGCAATGATTATATTTTAAGATACTGCTCTATTCCTATACCCTAATACGACTTATAAACAGCCAATACTAATAACTGTTTACCGCATCAATCCTCTAGTTACCACCTCTAATCTTTACCTAGTTCTAGCCCTGTATTTAGTAAGCACCACTTATAAGAACAAAGTTATAACTAATATTCTAGGGGAACCCCTTCCCGCTTGCCACTAAAAGGCATATTCTAGAGTTAAGTCGCTCTTTAGAACAGCTATGTCACAGAATCTTGTTAAATATATTAGATGTTATAAACCCTAACTCTTAGAATTATAGTATAACCATTAACTGCCGCCTTTAGTAGAAAGGTTAATAGACTAATGCTTAAGTCCTAATTAACATAAAAGCTAGCGGCATAGGATTTATTAATAAGATCTTTATATAAGACAATAAGTTTACCCTAATAACCCTTAACCGGCATATTAATATATTTAGATTTAATAGCAAACGTACTGTCTTGGGCCGTATTACTTATATAGCGGCCCTAAGACTTTAATACCTAAACCATAAAGAATTAATTAAGCTCTTTATAACTACCCTAGGTTACCTAGTAATCCTTAGATAACCCTAGATAAAGTTATATAAGGTAACCATTAATTAGGACAACCTTAAGCTTCTATTTACCGCCTCTTGTTATAAGCAGAAGTGCCTTATAACTCGCTACTTAGACCCTAAACTAAAATCTGAAAAATCCACTAAGATTTACTAGTCTAAAATTTCCATTAACGTCTACCCTATATCTAAAAAGTCTACCTAATTCTACCTACTCAAGAATTCCACTAAATTTTACTAATATAAGATTTCTATTAACGTCTACTAAGAACTTAGAATTTACACTAGACCATATAAACTAACTTTAACTGCTGCACCCCAAACCAAATAAAAGCTTAAGCTTAATATATAAAAGTACCAGAAGAACTGGTATTCTACTATAAAAAGGATACTTAAAGAACCCAAACCTAAATCTAATACTAACTCCGTACTTAATACTAAACCTAAAACCAAATAAGAAACCACATAAGAAACCAAGGATAATTTAAGCTTACTTAACACCTTAGATATCTATATAATTAGAGCTACTCTGCTAGTATAACTTACTAGGAAACCAGAACATATAATCTTTACTATTATAATAGCCAATATTAAGAAGGCCTTAGTACCAAAGAAGTATACTAACCCCGCCATAAAGGTACTAGTAAAGTACTATAATTATCTAGATATATTTTTATAAAAGGAAGCTAATAAGCTACTGGAACGCCGTCTATATAATTATAAGATTATAGTTAAAGAAGGAAAATATCCTAGATTTAGACCCTTATATAGGATGTCCTAAAATAAACTCTAAGTACTATAGAGGTATTTAGACAAACATCTAGACAAAGGATTTATTAGAGTAAGTTCCTCGCCTATAACTATACTAGTAATCTTTATTAAGAAACCTAGCGGCAGTTTATGCTTCTATATAGACTACCAAGCTCCTAATACTGTCACTATTAAAAACTAATACCTAATCCCGTTAATCTAAGAGACACTAAACTAATTAAGTAAGGCTCGCTTCTATATAAAGCTTAATATTATCCACATATTTAACCGCCTCTATATCGCGAAAGGAGATAAATAGCTTACTGCATTTTATACTTAATACGGATTATTTAAATACTTAGTAATGCCATTCGGCCTTATAAATGCCCTAAGTTTATTCTAACACTTTATAAATAATACCCTACGCCTATACCTAGACGTCTTTTATACTACTTATATTAATAATATCTTAATATACAGCAATAATCTGGCTAAATATTAAAAATATGTTAAACTGGTCGTGTAAGCCTTGCGCGGAGCTAGCCTATAATTAAATATAGATAAATATAAGTTCTATAAAACGGAAGTCCTATACCTTAGACTTATTATTTCTACAGATAGTGTATAAATAGACCCTAAGAAAGTTAAAGCAATTATATACTGGCAAAAACTTAAGAATATTAAGGACGTAAGGGCCTTTATAGAATTTGCCAACTTCTACTAATAGTTTATTAATAACTTCTCTGCCTTAGTTCCACCCCTTATAGCCTTAACTTAAAAGGACAAAGCCTTTATCTTTAATAAGGAGTGTAAGAAGGCCTTTATTTATCTAAAGGTTATATTTACCACTATACCTATGCTTTAATACTTTAACCCAGACCGAATAAGTGTTGTAAAAGCTGATTTATTTAATTACATTACTAGAGGCATTCTGTCTTAATATAATGAGGAAGGAGTATTATACCTTATAGTATACTTCTTAAAATAACTAAGCCTAGCTAAATGTAATTATAAGATCTATAATAAGGAATTACTGGCTATTATTAGGTGCTTTAAGTAATGGCAACTAGAACTAAAAGGAACTAGATTCCTAATTAAAGTTCTTAACAATTATAAGAACCTATAGTACTTTACAATTATAAAATAGCTAAGCCACCATTAAGCCTACTAGTTAGAATATCTATCCCATTTCCAATTCTTAATTATATACTACCTAGGCGTTTAAGGCTAGAAGCCTAATACCCTAACCCGTTATTTATAAGATGCACTAACTTAAGAAGAAGCGTGCTTTTACCGCAATTAGACCCTACTCCGCCCTAAGCTATTTAAACCCCCTACTAAAGTTTTTATAATATACGTCCTTAAAATAACCAATTAACTAATTAAACAGATTATAGCTAACAAATACTTAAATAATAAGTTTATCTAAGAGACGCTTAAGCTAATTTAAAATGGCGTTAGATACTTTAAAAAGATTTCCCTAAGTAAATACAAAGCCTATAGAGACCGCTTATACTACTAAAACTGCCTAATTGTCCCTAACTACGATAAACTTAAGCTTAAGCTCCTTAAATATATATACGACCTACTAGTAGCCGGTTACTTAGGCTAAGGAAAAACCCTAAAACTATTCTAATAAGAATACTACTGGCTAAATATATATAATATAATATAAAGGTACGTCTCTAGCTGCTATACCTGCTAATAAGCCAAAGCTTTATATAAGATATATAATGGCTTTCTAAAGCTACTGCTTGTTCTAGACCAAAAATAAAAGGATATCTTAATTAACTTTATTATTGAGCTCCCTAAAAGTAAAGACTATATAAACATTATAGTAGTTATAGACCAACTATCTAAAATGAGACACTTAATTGCCTGCCCTAATATATTAACACCTACCATTGCCTAACTGTTCCTTAATTATATATAGAAACTCTATAGACTCCCTAAAATAATTGTCTCCAATAGAGGTAGCCAGTTTATCTCTATATTTTAGAAAAAACTAACTACCTAACTTCGCATTAAGGCACTATTATCTATAGCATATTACCTAAAAACGGATGGTTAAATAGAACGTGTAAATACTATAATAGAATAGTATATTTGGATATACACGTTATATTTATAGGATAACTGGATAGACTGGCTTGTATTTACCAAGTTTACTATAAATAACTCCGTCTTAGAAACTATAAAAGTCTCCCTATTCTTGGCTAATTACAGCTAGTACTTATAAATAGGTTTTAAACCCTTTAGTAATGTTCCTTGCCTAGCTTATTAGGCCTTATAAGTTATAGAAGTAAATAAATTTGTAAAGAAAATAGAAGAACTATAAGAGTTCCTTACTAATAAAATAATATAGGCCTAATCTGTCTATAAAGCTATAGTAAATAAGAACTAAACCCTAGCACTAGTTTACTAGATTGGTAACTTTATCTAGCTAAATATAAGAAATTTAAACACGAAATAACCTACTAAGAAACTGTGAGGTGAGGATGTGGATAGGGAGTCCAATGATAGAACAATAGGGTATATTGTATAGACAGACGAATCCTTAAGGGAAAAGGAGGAGTCTGTGTGCGAGGTAAGGAAGGGTTTTCCCTAAGCATGTATAGAGCACGTGCCTTACAGGCAAGTCACCCCTAGGTTACCCTAGGGTCGCCCGTACCTTGCGGCTATATAGCTATCTACTTAGGGTTTTACCTAATAATGCCCCCCCCTTTAAAAGGATTGTCCCCAATCCTTCATATGCTTAAGCCTTAATAAAACCCCATAAAAACCTTAATAAAGAAAAAAAATTTAAAGGGGAAAGAGCGTCTTAATTTTGCGCATAGAGAGACAGGTGGTACACATGCGCGGCGTAAGGATATTAAGGAACTTTAACCGGCGGTTAAAGTTGTTTAATTGGTTAGATTTGCCTTGCTAAGACTCCCTACATTTAACTAAGCTAATAGTAATTTTGCATGCCCAGTATAGAAAATCCTAATTGGTCCATCTAACAGGTAGAGCCAGTAGAGCTTAATACTATTACCCAAATTTGGTAGACCAGGAATATTCCAAAGCTCGCTTATATAGGCAGGTTGCTGGTACCTTACAGGTAGGTTATAAGTTATTTACATACAGCCAGATTTATAGACAGTAAGGCTATATACCTATTAGATCCGCCGCTAACCCTGCTTTAGCCTTACGCTATACCGGCATAGCGCCGTATATACTTCATGGGTAGGTTATAGGTTACTTGCATATAGCCAGATTTATGGACAGTAAGGCTGTATGCCTATTAAATCTACTACTAACCCATGCTTTAGCCTTGCGCGTTATTTATATAGCGTATGCGTGGAATAGTGTATAAATTGTTGGTATAGGTTGTTACTAGCGGGTCACCAGTAGGTTATAGACCCCTGGTTAAATGGACCCCAGTTATAGATAGGCCTATTCTCTAATATATAGACAGTCTGCTAAGCTAGCATAGAGTAATGGACTAGGTCTAGGAAGGGTGCTCTCTAAATTAAGTTTTATTACTTATTCTTTAATCCCTTAGGACGTCCTCTACTCCGCTTTTATGTAGGTTATATCCTAACAGCAGCGCTTACTTTTCGCCTACACTTTGGCTATAAGGCTAGGGTGTCCCACTTGCGGTACTCATCCAGCAGTTGTTAACAATTCTCAAGTTCTGTCTTATATTTCCATTTATTGTACTTATTTAGCTAACCTAGCCATTTTATGAGGTACTGTAGTTGTCCAGTATAATCCTAATAGGTAACAATTGCTTCTACTTCCCAGCTGCCTTCCTTAAGCTCTTCTACTACTAGGGGTTAAAACCTAGGGCGTGACCTGTAAGGCTCTAGTAGGGAGATATAGAAGATTGGGTGGAGCTGTGCTATAGCAGGTAGGAGCTCTAGCTTATATGCTTGCTGCCCTATGCGCTCTAGGATCTGGAATGGTCCCATAAACTTGCTGTTAAGCTTCTTATAAGGACGTTTTGTGTAGATATTCTTAGAAGAGAGCAGGACTCGTTCACTAATAGCAAAATGCTTAGCCAGATAGTAACGATTATAGTATTTTACCTAAAGCTATTAGGCGTGCATTATTAACGCCGCCGCTGCCTTACATGTAAGGCGCAGGCGTTATAGATGCGTCTCTGTAAGTTTAATATTTGTTAACTTAGACCCTTCCCTACCTTGCCTAGCGTCTTAGACGCTATCTGGGACTCCGTTTAGGACATTTGGTAGCTAGCCGTAGGCAAGCTTAATAGGGGAACGCTTTGTTATAGTATGGACCTTAGAGTTATAGGCAAAGGCTGCTTCTTTAAGTAGGGAGGCCCAATTAGACTGTTCCCAGTTTATAAATATATATAGGTATGCCTTAAGCTCCTGGTTCTGACGCTCCATCTAACTATTTATCTATAGGTAGAATGCGGTGCTAAGTTTATGTTAAACGCAGAGATGGTAGCGTATAGTGCTCTAGTACTCACTTATAAATACACTACCCCTATTAAAGATGATATTATCTGGAGGCCCTGTTTGTGTAAAGACTTTAAATAGGAGTTCTATAAGTTGCGTAGCATTAATTATCTTATATACTGGATAGTAGCGTACTAGCTTTATAAAACGGTCTATAAGGATAAGGATGGAGTTGTACTCTACGCCATTAGGAGTCTTAGACTCTGGGAGATCTATAATAAAGTTAAGTAAATAATGCCGCTAGGCTTAGGTGGGGACCTGGAGAGGCTGTAGCTCACTATAGGGTTTATAGCGGCGCAATTTAAAGCGTTGGTAGGTATTGTAGTTATCCAAGTATTTATGGAGGTCCTTAGTAAGGCTATTTTAAGTGTACTTTTATGCGATTACCTTAAAGGTACGGTTAAAACTATAGTGGCCGCCTATAGGATTATTATGATTCCGCTTAAGGATCTCCTGTTATAGTAGTGTATAATTCAGTACCTAGACCTTATTGTTTTGCCTTAGGAGTCCTTAATTGTTAAGGGTATAGTCCTTATTACTAGTAGGAACTTATTTCTAGGTTAACTAATTACATATAGAGTGTGTAAAGGCGTCCCTTTTTTGTACTTTATAAATAAAATTAACTAGTAACTTAGAGGTTATTCCGTGAACGCTGTTTTAGCTAAGGTAGCTACTACTACCTTTTGCTGTGGCACAAGACTCTGCGTAAAGTTAGTGCTAGCGAAGTAATATATAATACGCAGGTAACTCGCCAGGTTGTTATAGGGGACCGTAGCCTAGGCTAAGGGGTCTTCCCTAGGGTTAAGCGCCATTAGGCCAGTTAAAGTGGTCTTAGGGAGAATAGTAGGACGCTCTAGTCCGCTGGTGCCAAGTTCATAAGGATCGCTTATATACTACACGCATGCTACTTACTGGTATGGTATAGTAGCACCAGGGCCGCCCATAAGGCCTATAACCCGCAACTTTTACTGCAATATAGGCAGCATAGCATTAAGGACTATCCTCTTGCTGCTATTCTTAAAGCCTTTAGCATAATCCAGGCACTAGGATAGTATATTAGCGGGATTTACTTTGCCTAGCTTATATTCAATCTTAAAATTAAACTTAGCCAGTTCCTTAGCGTACCAGGCCTAGTAAGTAGATAAGCTCTTAGTGGTTATAAAGTACCTAAGATTATTATAATTGTAGAGCACGCGCGTTATATGCGTAGTATATTTAAGGTAGTAGCGCCACATTTTAAAGCATTCCACTATAGCAAGTAGTTCTTTATTATGCGTATTATACCGCACTTCTAGGCTAGTAAACTTCTAACTATAATAAGCAATTAGGTGCTAGTGGAGTTAATCTTCCTACCTAAAAGGTTGTAGAAGTATACCACTATAGGCATAATTAGAAGCGTTAGTAATCACCATTAGGGGTAAATTAGGGTCAAAGTGGCAAAGTAGCGGAGCCTGTATAAACGCAGTGCGTAGCTTATAAAACGCCTACTAAGCGTCATCAGGCCAGGACCAAGGTTAGTACTATTTAGTGGGCCCTTTCTTACGCTTCTACTTCTTCTTTTTCTTCCTATTTAATATTAAGTCGCAATATGCTTACGCAAGATGTACATATAGGGGGTTTGCGGTATCTAAGTAGTTCCAGATAAATCGCCTATAGAAGTTAGCGAAGCTAAGGAAGACCTAGATGTCCCTATAGGACTTAGGCTTAGGCCATTCCTTAATAGCTTTTATGCGCTTAGGGTCCATCGCAATACTATTAGGTGTAATAATAAAGCCCAGGAACTTAACATTCTTAGTGTAAAAGATGCATTTTAACAGTTTAGCGTATAGGCCCTAAGCGCGGAGCTGTCGTAGTACCTACTTAATATACTTAACGTGCTTATCCTTATTATTTAAGTAGATAAAAATGTCATCTAGGTAAACCACATAGATGGTATCTACTAGGGTCCCTAGAGCCTTTTAAATATAGCTCTAAAAAGTTGTAGGGGCGTTGGTAAGACCAAAGGGCATTACTAGGTACTTAAAGTAACCATAGCGTGTCTTAAATGCAGTCTTCTATTTGTCTCCCTTTTTAATGCAAATCCTATGGTACGCATTATAAAGATCTAGCTTTGTAAATATCTTTGCATGGCCAAGCCTATTAAAGAGTTCGCCGACTAGCGGTATAGGATACCAATTTTTAATCATAATCTTGTTTAGGCGTCTATAGTTAACGCATAGCCGCATTATACCTTCTACTTTTGGTACGAAGAGGATGGGCGCTCTAGTAGGTAACTTACTAGGCTTAATCCAGCCCTTCTTAAGAGCACTGTCTAGGTACTCTTATAAGATCTGTAACTCTTTCTATAAGAGGTTATAGAGGGGCATTTACAGTAGCGTCTTGCCTTCTTCTAAGTCAATTGCATAGTTATACTTAGAGTTCTGCGGTAGTATACTTGCTAACTTATTAGAGAAGACATTAATTTCCTCTTTATATACATCTGGTAGGCTAGGGGCCACAGAGGTTAAAGCGACTATTATATAGTAATGTGCTTTTAGGAGCCAGTAAAGAGAAGGGTATAGCTAATATGCGTTTTATAGGTATACTCGCACTAAGAGTGCATATAGCTCTGCTGCAGTATACTCAATAGTTTTAAGGTTTTAATTACCTCCCCTTTAGGTACAGGTAATCTGCGCTAGTACTAGAGGGTCTCCATAGGTACTCACTACCAGTAATAATAGGTCCTCTACTATGTTTCCAACTAGTGTCTTTATATCCAGAGGGTCTACATGGGTACTTACTACCAGTGACAACAGGTCCTCTATTATGTTTATAACCAGCATAAAGAAGGAGTCTTCTAGCCATAGCAAATAGACTATTTCGCCAGCCTTAATGTCTGCTAGGAGAGTATTAAGGGTAACTACCTAAAGGCGTCTAGGGTCCAAAGTACCCCAAACAAACTGTCCAGAATAAAAGCTAATTAATAGATCTGCTTCCGCGAGCTAATCCCATCTAAGAACTATATTATAACCATTAAATAAGCCACCCTAAAAGGTCTGGGGGCCAATGGTGCAAGGGGTACCCTAGGAGTCACTAGTGGTAACCGTTAGATTATAAGCGTCCTAGATTGTTATCTAGTTGCTATTAAGGAAACGTGTAATAGGTTTACGTAAACGTAACGCGTAGTATATAGGCAGGTTAAACCTACAGACGACGTTTTAATTGATAAGGTTAATTTGGCACCTATTATTGTATAAGCAACATAGGCGGACTTCACCCTAGGGCGTATCTATCGCAATATATACCATAATACGTTTCTTCTCTCCCTCTATATTAGGCCCTAGTTGCAGTTAAGAGAGATGCGCTACTAGGGCTTTAGGTTTTCTAAAGGCCAAGCTAACTTCTCTTTATTAGCCTGCTTCCAGTATTCCTTATGGTGGCCGCCTGCAGTCCTTTAACTTACGTGTGTAGCACCAGCGTCTAGGGGGTCCCCTGAGCCATTTAGCTTTTAGGTAGCCTCTCTAGAAGTTTGCTTAAAGCGTTGCCCTTTTTAGGTTCTATTCCCTAAACCTAATTCTACAGAGCCTATACTACAACCGCGCTTTAAACGCAATAATTTACCGCTGCTACTTACGCGATCTTCCGTAAGCTTTGTGGTATTAAGTAATTGCTCTACACAGCGGATTTTATTAAAGAGGTCTTTAGTGGTTCTTACCTGTTAGGTAAAGTTCTGTTAGAAAAGCTCTGCTTATAGGTAGGCTGGGAGATATAAGAACTAAAAGTCTACCTGTTACTTAGGATTGACAAAAGGGGTATATAAGAAGAGGTCCTCTAAGCTACGCATACAGGCTAGGAAGATATCAAACCTCTAGTTCTCCTTTATAACAGCTATATAGTACATTATAGCGTTATCAAAGCGTCTCACTATAGGGTTCCTAATCTGGTCTTGGACTATAGTTTTAAACTTATCCCATAGTAAAGGACCCTTATCCTTAGTGCCTAACCAGCAATAAACTAGTTAGGTAATTGTCTTTTCTTTTATAAGACCTTTAATGGCCCAGCGCGTGTGTTGCTTACAGTTATAGTTAGCGTTATTAACCTTAAATTGGTTCTTAACTGTGGCAATCCAGCGGTCAAAATGCTGTTAAGTAGTACCGCTAATATTAGGTGGTAACTTCTTAACCAGGGCGTTGAGATTTGTTCGGCATATGCGTTTACTACATAACTTATACTCTTTACTGGAGAGGCAACAGGAGGGCTTTATTAAATCAATAATGCTCCGTAAGTTAGCTATTTTCTTAGCCAGCTTATCTAGCTCCTTTGTGTTAGCGGTATTAGGTAGGATACTAGTAACCTTACTAAGCTCCTGTTAAGCCCAGGTATATAAGTTAAACTAGTCTCCAGCGTTTATAGGTGGCTGATCATTTTAAGGTTTAGAAGGTGGCTTAGATTATACTGGTGTATTTCTAGCAGTTTTATCTACACTAGATCCTAAGGCGTTTGGCGGTTGTATCGCTAGCATATTACCGTCAGGTATAGGCGTCGGTTTTCTTTTCAAAGGCATTATGGAAAATTAAACCGGCTATCCTCCCAAGGGGATTGGAAAGGATTTAAATGTGAGGTAAGGATATAGATAGGGAGTCCAATAATAGAACAATAGGGTATATTGTATAAACAGACGAATCCTTAAGGGAAAAGGGGGAGTCTGTGTGCGAGGTAAGGAAGGGTTTTCCCTAGGCACATGCAGAGCACGTGCCTCACAGGCGAGTCACCCCTGGGTTACCCCAGGGTCGCCCATACCTTGCGGCTATATAGCTATCTACTTAGGGTTTCACCTGACAGAAACTTAATTGGAAGAATGCCGGCCCTTATAAAGTTAAAAAAGTTATCTCTCCTTACGCTTACTAACTAAAACTCCCTAATACGGTTAAAATCCACCCTATATTCCATACGTTAGTCCTCTACCCTACTACCCTTATATTAGATGCCCTGCCTAGACAAATCTAAAACCCTCCCCTACTAGTTAAAGTGGATAGTAAGGATAAGTACCTTATTAAAAGAGTTAATAACATTAAGTATAATAAATGGAAACGTAAATATATATACCTTATAAAATGGAGAGGCTTTACTAAGCCTTTATAGGAACCTATTAACTCTATAGGACTTATATAAGCTACAGAAGACTTTTATAAACTTTACCTAGAACTATTACAGCCCTATCTTACAGAAGCTTAAGTTTAAAGGGGGGGTACTATTATAGGACACCTCTGTAACACCTTATACATATCTACCTATTTCTACCTATTTCCACTAACGCAGTAAGAAGAGACTAACTATAAGACGGCAATCTAATAGCAATCTACTGGCAATCTACGGCAATCTAACGGCAATCTGCCGTATTCTGCTATATTCTACTAAGTCCGTTAAATCCTGCTAAGTTCTGCCAGGACCGCTACTTAAATCCTATTTTACTCTGTGCACGTATTAACTAAGCAACTAAATTTACGATATATACCCTTTCTCCCCGTTTCCTTACCTTCTCTCCTTACACAACGTCTTGACTTTATTACGTAGTTTATATACATAGCTTAATAATATCTACTTTGCTATATATTATCACCGCTTATACTTGCTCCGTAACAAAAGTTAAGGAATTCGGCGTTATTTAATGGGGATTAGGATAGAAATTTAATACAGCCTAGCAGTGTGGATAGAAATTTAATGTAACTTAGCGCAAATATAATCTACGGGCCTATGGGCTATGCTAACCTCTAGCCCACCTAGGCATATTATATATCTTTATAGCGGATTAAAAACTTAAAAAATTAGCTTTACTTATAGGTATTAATAGCTAAAATAAGTCTGCCCACTTAAAAAAGGGGATTTTCTTATTATAGTGTAGCTATTAAGGTAGTAGTTAAGTAACGCATTACGTTTTTTATAATTTTAATAGAGTGGCCTAAAGGCCCATATAACCTATAGGCCTATAGACTATATTATACCTATAAAGATAACTAAAAAGCGGCCTAGTAGAGGACTAAGTATAAGGCCTACTAGCGTAAGAAAACTAGCTAGTAGTAATAATAGTAAACGTAATAGTAATTATAGTAGCAACCGTAGTAGTGTAAATAACTTAGTTAATTAAGGTATTTGTATGGCATAAGGGCCGCGCAAGCCTATAAAATTGGATTATCTATTAATAAGGATTTAAAGCTAGAGAAAAGAAAGAAGAAGAATAGTAATACCGCTTAAAGTTGGGTTCTTATATAGTTTTCTAGTTACGTAAGAGTTACATAAGCCCTGCGTCTACTGTAATGTCTACTATAACTATAACTAGCTGCTATTTTCTGCTAGTGCTAAAATAGTAGTAAGTAAACGCACTAATAGGCTTTTAAATATACCTATGCTCTCTTTTTATTCTTATATAAGCTAATAGAAAAGAAATTAGATAAATAATAATACTGCTTAAGCAGGGATTTAGGCTAATAGACTTAATATCCCTGTTAATACAGTTGCGTCTACTATAATTATCTACCATAAAATAATATACCTATAGTATAGTATTGCTTAAATATAAGAGAATAAAACGTGGCAAATCTTATAATATCCGTAGAATTTTAATATCTGCAGTAGTTATAGTATAGTATTGCCATAGGTATAGGAGTTTATTTTAGAGTTAGAATAGAAACTTAATACGGATTAGAGCGTTTTTTAGAGCTAGGGATAAATATTTAATATAGTTTAGAGCGCCTTTTAGAGTTAGGGATAGAAATTTAATGCGGTTTAGCGGCTTACCCCTTTAATAACCTTAGAGCTTCCCTACCTCTTAGACTTTTAAAGGCTGTATTGTGGCTATATTAAAGCAAACTATATCCACCCTAGGGAAACGGCGGGGTAGGCTGCTAAAATTTACTACTAATAAAGAACTAAAGGTAGTAAAATAGAAGATAAAGAAAGAGTTCTATTAGCGCTAGCAAGACTACTAGAAAAATACGCCGTATTAATAAAAGCCACAGCACTAATAAGATAATGTAGTAGTAGCGCCGGGCCTTTAGATCCAATTAGACCCTCTTTTTACCCTTTAGTAAACTAGGCCTAAAGAGAATAGGCTAACTATAGTACCTAACTAATAAATTACGGCGCCTAATTACATCGGCAAAATATGGTACCCTACCAATGGCCTCAATGGTTAGTGGTTAACGCAATTGGCGCGCAGTTAAGGGCATTTAGCAACTCGACCGACTAGCCTATGTCGTGTTTTTTTAACATACAGCCTGCGCGCAACCTGCCAGTAATCTACGCATTTAGTAACCACAATTATATTTAGAGCTATTTACCTCTTTTATACTAATAGCATATTTTAAATAAATAAAAGCTACTTTAAAGCTATTTATAAGGCTAGCAAAATAAATAATAATATTTTAGATAATTTAATATAATATAGCGATGGTTCTCTTCTACCTATCTACCTATTGACTTACCTATAGTACCTGCCTATCTACCTATCTACCTACATCACCTACCTATCTACATTGCCTACCTGTCTATATCGCCTACCTATTTACATCTGCCTACCTGTCTATATTTGCCTACCTATCTATATCTACCTACCCTATTACGGACGCTTTAAGTACAATGTTATAACTACTTAGAGAAGAGTCGGCAGAAGCTAGTTGGTTAATATAGGTATAGTCTAGGATGGAACCGGTAAAACTATATAACAAGGAATAGTAGCTAAGGTTACATGGTGTTATATGTAGTATACACAGTGTACACAGTGTACGTTTATATACAATATATATAACACATACCTCACGTATAAGAGAGGATTTCTTAAGCGTATGGTTGTATATTTAAAGGACCACAGTCCCTACCTAAATAGTTCTCTTTTTATAGTAAATCTCAGAATACAATTAGAGTTAATCTGTTAGGCAACCACTCTACCAGTTATTATTACGTTGTTAACTAGTCGTTTATACCTATATACCTAGCCTATTAATAAGCCCACCATAGTTCTTACTACAAGGTTCTATTATACATTCACTACCAAGGTTACAGTATTAAAACGCAAAAGAAGTTAAACAATATGCCACCTAAGGGAGCACCAGTTACGATGCCATTAATAGTAACAACTACCTTAGGATTAGGAAACACCAGTATAGTAGATACAGACTTACAGTTAATCACAAGAGGTCAGTTACAGGAAATAGTTAATTACTTATTAGATAATAATAGGATACTTAAGGAACGCATTAACGGAATCAGCACAGTAAAGGTTAAGTTACCGTTAATTAAGTAATTCTTAGGAGAAAGGTTAAAACTTAAAGGGTTCCTTACACAAATGCACTTTAAGGTTATATAGAAAGGAGTAAAGTTAGTAACAGCTATAGACCAAGTGGCGTATATAAGACTATTCTTAACAGGAAGGGCGTTGGAATGGTTTAAACCTTATCTTATAGAAATATAGGCTAGCGGTATAATAACTACTAACCAAGATATATAATTTATGTTTACTAGTTAGAACGGGTTTATAGAAAGACTAATATAGATATTTAAAAACCTAGAAGTATTAACTACAGTAAAACAGAAGCTTTAAAACTTGGTACAACGTTCTTTAGTAATTAAGTATATAATACAGTTTCAGACACTTATAATATAGGTTAAGTGGAATAATAAGGCGCTTATAGCATAGTATAAATAGGGACTTAAGGCTAAAGTCCAGAACGTAATTATCCTAATGGAAGATGTGGAAAGTCTATAAGACTTAATAGATTAGTTAATAAAGATTAATAACAGGATCTATTAAAGGGAATAAGTTAAGAAAGGGTAAGATAAAGTTCCATAGTTATATAAGGCGCAGAGTACGCATTAGCAAACACAGAGTTAAAAACCATAGAATAGCGCAGAGCTAATAAACCTAAGTAGTACTAAAGAATCCAAGAGATAGATAAAGAAACTATAGAAACCTAGAGGTTAAGGATTAAGTAATTATAGGACCTAGGAGCAAAGGCCAAACCAGGGATCTTAGTAGTAGAAGACATTTAGGCGGACTCTATAATAAAAGAAATGGTTTAAAAATAGAGCTTATATAAATTATAGAAAATAAAGTTATTTTGCTAAAAACTATAGAGGTAGTTAAAGTGACTATGCGGTAAAGGGCACTAGGTTGTTAAAGTATAATAATATAGATATAAGGATGTTACGCAGGACTAAGGAGTGTTTAATTAAACACTTTATGTTTTGTTATAACAACGCATACCAAATTTATAAAGATATTAAGTATAGCATAAGCTATTAGCTATAAGAGCTAGAGTTAAAAGGACTTAAAGGAACTAGAGAGTTAGATAAAAAACAAAATTAACTTTATAAGCTAAATTAGTATGTCATAGTAACATATAGATAAAGATTAGTAATAATGACAATAGAGTTAGAATACTTATTAATTATTAGTAATAAGGACGAAAAGAAGGCTAACTAGGAGCACTTAAACCTTAATAACGTAATAGAAGCAGAGACTAAAACCACTACAAAACGCGGATTAGTAATGGGTATCATAACACTATTAGATACAATTTCCATTGCTTTATAAGATAGAAGGAGTAATATTTAAAGATAATTAAGTAAGTAGACAACTACTAGTGCTAGCTTACTACTTATAAAAGGTAAAAGGCTATAGGTCTAAGATTCTTAAAAAAAGATAAGGAAGGCTTTAGACTCGTAAAATATAATAAGGACAGCTTAGGAACCTATAACAGATAAAAACTAATAGGAGAGGGCAGTAACTTAGTTTAGTAATAAACAAATAAGTATAGAACATAAGTTTAAGAACTAAGAGTTTAGAGAACAAATAAGAACATTAGTAGAAAACCAAGATTTTAATAAATAAATAAGGACTATAGCAATTCTAGGTAAACGCAGTGTTCAGCCTAAAGATTAAAAAGTTAATACTAAGATTAAAAAGCAAGACAACTTTAAGGATCTAGCTATAAGACACAGAAAACAAGAAACTATAGATAAGTTTAGATAGAGAATTATTATATAGCAAGAGTAAAAGCTAAATAGAAGGTCTATAGTAGGTTATATAAGGGATAGAGCACCTATATAAAGAGTTACTAATAGGCCTAGTGCAGGGATACCTAGGGTAAAGTAGTTAGACAAACTAGAATAAGAAGAGGATCTAGATATTCCAGTAAGGTTTAAAGAAAGATATACCAAAGGATATCACAATATAGTAATAATAAGGTACTTTCTTATAGATAAACTATATATACTAAACCAGTTATATAGAAAGTGATATAGGCAATAATATAATAATAAATAGGAAGACTTTTACATGTAGCTAAATAAAAAGGTAGTCTAAGACCAACCCATTATAGAAAAACGCATAAGTCATATTAAAGGAGTATTAATTATAACATTAAGGAACCTAGAAGAAGAATCTAGGGACTAGAGAAGTAAGTAACAAATCTTAATACCTACAGTAAAGATACCAGTAGTTAGGTTAACTAGGTATAAGTTTAAACTTAAAAGTAAAGATAAGCCAAGAGTTAACCTAAAATATATAGCGTATTATGCGCTATTATAGATAGCTTATGTAAATAACATATACAATATATATAGAGCACTAAAAAACAAAAACTAGAAGTACTTAGTAAGGATATATTAGGCACCAGAAGAAAAGCGGTTTAGAGATACTAAGTATATATATAGATGGCACCTAGTAGAAGTATAAAGTTAAGGGGACTTAATACTTTAACCAAGAAGATTCCTTATGGAAGAATGCCTAGATAAATAATAATGGTGGGATTATTTAGAGAACACTTATCTATAGCATATAAAGGAAAAGAAATAAATTAAGTATTAGTTTAAGTTGGACTAAGTACAAACAGGATCTAGTAGCTAATAGTTAGGAAAAGGGGAGGCCTACAAAACTAGAGGGAACTAGTAGTAAAGCCTTAGACCCTTAAAGGAATTTAAGGACAATACCTAAATTTACAAGTTAAGTGGCAAGATTAGTAGTTTAAAATATTAATAGATAGTAGAGCAATAAGGAACTATATATTACCAAAAGCAGTAAAAAGGATAGGGTTACTACACAGATAGAAGAAACACCTATATCTACTTATAACAATTTTAGGAGATTAGATAGCCTATAGAGGAGGTATTATTAATCTTAAAACAGGACTTATTCAATTAACTATTAAAGGGAGATTAGTTAGAATATCTTTTAATATCTTACTATTAGGAAAAGATAAGGTAATATTAGGAATACCTTAGTTATAGGAATATAATCCAAAGATTAATTAGGTTATAGGTTAGGTTAATATTAGAGATACTTAATAACGCAAGATGTAATAGTAGGCTAAGTTGGTATAGTACTAAGTTAGAGTAATATACAAAGAGACTAGGCAAGGCTTAAGTTATATACTAAAGAGATACCACAAGTATAGTAAAAAGTTATGGTCACTAGAAAGTAAAAAGCTATTAGAGTATATAGTATAGGACTATAAGATAGAGTTAAAAGAGAGAACAAGTCTAAAGTTCTTTTTAGTCTATAAGCTCACTAAAATAGAGTTAGTAGCGCTTAAGGAGTTTGTCTAGGAGAACTTATAAAAGGGATACATTAGACTATTATAGTTATTAGCAAAATATCCAGTACTGTTTATCCTAAAGAAAAATGGAAAACTTAGAATATATATAGACTATAGATAGTTAAACAGCATTACTAGGAAAGATAGGTATCCTTTACCCTTAATTAGCGAAATCTAAGATAGGATAGGTAATATAAAAATCTTTATAAAGATAAATTTAAGGTAGGCGTACTATTAGATTAGGATTAAGAAAGGTAATAAATAAAAGGCAGCTTTTAGGTCAAAGGAAGGACTATATAAACTATTAGTTATATAATTTAGGCTTATAAACGCACTAGCAATGTTCCAGAAGTAAATTAATAGTGTATTAGAAGAACACCTTAATAAGTTTATTATGGTATACCTTAATAATATTATTATCTACTTAGAGAGCGAAGAAGAATATAGAGAATACGTTAAATAGGTTTTAAGAAGACTATAAGAAGAATAAATACTAGTAGCAATTAAGAAATATAAGTTCTTTATAAGAAAGACCAATTTTATAGGATTTATTATTAAACTAGGAAAAATTAGTATGGACCTAAAAAAGGTAGAGGCTATAGTAAATTAGTAAGAACCAGAGAACGTTATATAGTTAAGATTGTTCCTAGGGTTTTGCAATTACTATAGGAGGTTTATAGCACAGTGGTTAAAAAGTATTAAGCTATTTATACAATTAACAAAGAAAGAGGAACTATAGATATGGGGAACTAAATAAAAAAAGTTATTTAAGGAACTTAAGGAGTTGTTTACCTAGGAACCAATCCTTAAAATCTATTAACCAAAGTTAGACATAGTTGTTAAGATAAATGTATTAGACTTTATACTAGGAGTATACTTATTATAGAAGTATTAGAACGCATAGCATCTAGTAGCATACTACAGTTAAAAGATAATACTACTAGAATTAAACTATAACATCTATAATAAGGAGTTGTTAGATATAGTTACAGTGTTAAAGGAATAGAGAGCATTTTTACAAGGTATAGAGAAACCATTTATAGTTAAGACAGACTATAAAAACCTTATAGGTTTCCTAATAACAAAGGAACTAAACCAAAGATAGGTTAGATAGGCAGAAATGCTTATAGAATACTATTTTAAGGGTGATTGCAGAGGAGTTTATAAGAGAGTTTTATAAAGAAATAATATAAGGACACAACAGAGCTATAGGCTTAGTGTTAAGACTTTAAGAGGAGTATATTATTTAAGGAATCTAGGGACTAGCAAGACAAGTTATAAGGGAGTGTCCAGATTACTAAAGAAATAAACTAATAAGGTATAGGCTATACGGAGGGCTATAACCTATTAAAATACTAGAAAGACTATAGGAAGTCATATTATAGAACTTTATTATTAAGTTACTAAAGTTAAAAGATCCTATTATAGGACAAGATTATAACACGATCTTGGTAATAGTAGATAAGCTTATAAAGTGGGGATACTTTATAGTGTGTATAGAAGAAATATTAGCAGAAGATATCGCTAGAATCTATATTAAGGAAGTGTTTATAAGACATAGAGCACTAAGTAAAATTGTATTAGACAGAGATCTAAGATTTATAATAGCATTTTAGGAAGTATTTCTGGTAGAATAAGGAGTTCGCGCAGCAACCTCTATAGCATATTATCCGCAGATAGATAAATAAATAGAAAGATTAAACTAGACACTAGAATAGTATTTAAGGCACTATGTTAATTATGCGCAAAATAATTAGGTATTATTATTACCAGTTATATAGTTTATATATAATATAACACTATAAGAAGGAATGGGGATATTACTATTTAAGGCAAATTATAGGTATAAACTAAGAATGTTATTATCGCCATATTAAGCAAAGAAGATAAGTAGTACAGCTAAGTAAAGAATGGAGATGTTAATAAACCTTTATGCAAATCTTAAAGAAACAGCTAAACTAGTATAAGAACAAATAAAAAAGTACTATAATGCTAAGAGATCTAAGGGACTAGATCTTAAGGAGGGAGATAAAGTATAGCTACTACACAAAATTTTTAAGAGTTGATAACTAAGCAAGAAGTTAGACTATGTTAGACTAGAACCTTTTAAAGTTAAATAGAGAATTTTATTAGTTATATATAAGTTAAACCTACTAGCCAAAATAAAAATCTACCCTATATAGCATATTATAATACTAAAGCCAGTACATAGAAATATTAAACTACTAGTCTATAAGGCAGATATATATAGAGGACAGGAAGAAGACAAATGGTAAGTTTTAAAGATTATTAGTTATAAGGATGTAGATAATAAAACATAGTATAAAGTAAAGTAGATAGGCTACAGTAAGACTATCTAGGAACTATTAAGCAACTTAGAGAATGCTATAGGAAAGGTATAGGAGTATTAGAAGAAAGTAGGTTAGGGAGCATTAAAAAAGGATTACTAAAGGATGAACCAACTAAGGGGGACCTAGGAGGAGCAACTACCATATTACTTAGAGTTGTTTCCTTCTCCGGAAACTCTACTTACTCATTACCTAGCTTAGACAAACCCTATTAAATAAGTTTCCACTCCTTAGAATAAACCTTCTTATAAACCTTCCTAAGACGGGTTAACCGAGCAAAAGTAACATATTAAGCTTTAAAAGAGCGACACTAAGCCTTAAGGGCTAGAGCGGTCTCTTCTAAAGAATAATGGAGTTTGGCGCAAGCGGCGGCCAACTCTAACTTAAGCTTCTTAGCAGCAAATTAAATATAAAACCCTAAAGGAGATTAACAAGGGAACTTAAAGACTATTAAGAGTTATAGGACGCGTATACTTAGTGTTAGAGATAGAGCAAACATCACAGAATAATTAAATATTTACTTTAGTGCACTCTAAACAGGAAGAGGGTTATTAAGACAAAGGACTTGCCAATATAATATAAACCAACCCCTCTTTCACACAACGAGAACATAGAGATAGTATAATTTCACTAAGCGACAGTATGCTAGCTATGGTGCGAGCATAACACAGCGCTTATAAAGAAGAGGAGGATTTAGAAACCTTAGAAGGCATAATAAGTAAGGATATTAACTAGATTAATTAAACGGATATTACACCTCTAGTGGATAACTTAGAGATATTAGGAATCTTTAAGAATAAAGATAAAAAGAAGGGAGATAGTGTTACGGACGCTTTAAGTATAATGTTATAACTACTTAAAGAAGAGTTGACGGAAGCTAGTTAGTTAATATAGGCACAGTCTAGGATGAAACTAGTGGAACCATATAATAAGGAATGGTAGCTAAGGTTATATAGTGTTATACGCAGTATACGCAGTATATGTGGTGTACGTTTACGTACAATATGTATAACACGTACCTCACGTACAAGAGAGGATTTCTTAGGCGTATAGTTGTGTATTTAAAGGACCACAGTCCCTACCCAGATAGTTCTCTCTTTATAGTGAATCTCAGAATACAATTAGAGTTAATCTGTTGGGCAACCACTCCACTAGTTGTTATTACGTTGTTAACTAGTCGTTTATACCTATATACCCAGCCCATTAACGAGCCTACCGTAGTTCTTGCTATAAGGTTCCATTACATACCCGTTAGCATCTGCCTACCTGTCTATATCTACCTACCCATTAGCATCTGCCTACCTGTCTGTATTTACCTACCTATTAGCATCTGCCTACCTGTCTGCATCTACCTACCCGTCAGCATCTCCCTGTTTGTGCCTACCTGTCTATACTACCTTAATTCGATTGATCAATCGAATCGTTTATAGTGTTCGCTGGCTAGTCGTTGTCGTCTAGCTCTAGCGACGGTCGTCTGGTTCTAGTAACGGTCGTCTGGTTCTAGCGACGGTCGTCTGGTTCTAGCGACAGTCGTCTAGTTCTGGTAACGGTCGTCTAGTTCTGGTAACGGTCGTCTGGTTCTGGCGACGGTCGTCTGGTTCTGGCAACGGTCCTCTGCTAGCTGCCATTCCAGTGCCTCTTAAGTTAGGGAGGATGTAAGGAAGGGTAAAAAATAAGGTGGCTGCAAATTGATAAAATGGGTTGATTGATTGTCTAGGCCCCTGAGGGCTTTGAGCTACAGACGAAGAGATTTTACTGTGCACGTGACCTGTGCACGTGACCTGTACCTTAGAGAGAATACAGATTATCTGACAGATGCAGAGCTTCGTGTAGAGCCTCTGTACGTAGAGCTTCGCGCAGAGCCTCGTGCAGAGCCTCGTGCAGAGCCTCGTGCAGAGCCTTTGTCGCAGAGTTTCTGCAGAGCTTCGTGCAGAGCTTCGTGTAGAGCTTCATGCAGAGCCTCTTGTAATTAGCATATAACTTAAATAATATATTACATTACCTTAATTGCATATTAAGGAATGTATAAGTTGGTCAACTGCGTATTATTTAACTTTTAAATATATCAAATTGGTTAATGGCGTATTATTTAACTTATAAATATATCAAATTGGTCAATTGCAGTTAATTACGTGTCGTTTAACTTTTAAATATGTTAAGTTGGTTAACTGCGTGTCATTTAACTTTTAAATGTGTCAAGTTGGTTAATTGCGTGTTAAGTTGGTCAATTGCGTGTCGAGTTAGTCAAATTGCATGTTAATTACGCGAAACGTGTCACGAAGTGCATATAGAGCAGTTCATTGATAAAATGGGTTGATTGATTGATAATCTTGACTTGATCGTTAATTGACCTTGTCCTGGGGCCCTAGGGCTTTGAGCTACAAAGATATTTTACAGTGCACATGACTTGTGCACGTGACCTATGCGAATACAGATTATCTAATACACCCCCTTAGCTTTAAGCTCTTTAAGGTCAAAGATAACCACCTTCTTATATCCGTTAATGTGTTAATTAAACTATAATCTTATTTAAATCCTTCCTTCTCACCCTAATCTTCTCCCTTAGGTCCTTTAGTTGCTTCTCCTTATCCAGCCACTCCTTAATATCCACTATTCCAACTAGGTTAACGAAGTTCTAAAACCTCTACTTAGGCAGGGCCTTTGTAAGTCCATTAACAATTATCTCCTTTATTACTTTTTATTAAAATATTACTTGTCTTATTGCGTGTTCTTAACGCAAATAGTATTAATAAATGTTAACGTGTTAGAGCTTTATAATTAACTTTACCATATCTTCTATAACTAATTAAAGTATCTAGGTATTATTACAGTCAATAATTAAGGGCTTATTTAGCCTTAACGCTATTACTTTAAAGAGCCTACTAATAAAGATAGCCTCCTTTATAGTCTGTAATAGGGCTAATAACTTAGCTTCTATGCTTAACGTTATTACTATATCCTACTTATTTACTCTCTATGCGATCGGTCCCCTAAATAGCTTTATAATATATCCTTATAAGCTCTTTCTATTAATGAAGTTGTCTATAAATAATGCATTTCTAGTATAGATAAATAATTGCGCTTCCCTTTACCGTCTCTTCTATTATCTTATCCTTTATTACTTATTTCGTTATCTCTCCCTTTCCTATTCATTCCTCCCTTATCTCCTCTATAGTAGATTGCTCTACTCCTTATGCTATATAGGTACTAGAATACTCTAATATAGTATTATAGAAGCTGCTTCTCTTAGTAGGGATATAGGATGGACTAGTAGGTCATATTAGGGGACGGAAGTATTAGATAGATTAATTGGTAATTAGTAGGGAGGAGTTCTAATTCTGCTATAGGAGTGTCTAGAAGACGCCCTTTAAGATCTATCTTATACTAGTTAGCTATCTTCTTAATATAGGCTTCCTAAAATAGCTATAGGAGCCTCTAGCTATAATTATATAGTATATAGATTCCTAGGAACTATTTTAGCTCATTAAGGGTACTTATCTGGTATTCCTTACTTAGCTCCTTAATTACTTCTTAAGCTTTCTTCTTATCTATCTTTTAGTAGTAGAAGACAATGTTATTAATAGACAACTTTATTAAGATTATAATAGACAAACACGTTAACTGCATCTCTGTATTATCTCTAGGTTAAATTTTTAGTAATGGCTATTAGGGTCTAGTATGTTATACTCGCTAATGCAGTAGTTCTTATAGGTAGGTCTTATTGAGCTAAGAATCTGCTATCCCTTTACGTACTTTTTTTTAATAATTATACCCCCTAAGTATTTAGCGGTACTATTTTAAGCTTAGGTATATAGTGCCGAAGGCTTAAATCCCTTAGCGCTTCCTTAAGGTTAGTCTAGTCAATATAGAGGTTAAGATAGGGTTTATTAATATTCTAATTTAAAAACTTTCTTAAGACCTAACGCTTAGTCTTGGCAAGACTATAGTGTTAACATTTTATTATCTTAGGGCCTTAAAGCTTAACTCTTAGGGCGTTAATACCTAAATAATAAAGGCTTATAGGTCCTAGATGCCCTAGACATAGATGCTATAGTTATACATTACCTTTCAAATCTAGACAAGCGTCTCTTAATAATGCTCTACGCTTCCGTCGTAGCAGTTAACTTAAATTAAAAGCTGATTTTGGGCTTCCTAATTAGATATACTTAATAGTCTATTATCTATAATATTCTTCTATTTAATATAGGATAGAGTTATCCTTCCAAACTAGAAAATTATTGTCTCCTTTATTGTCCTAGTAGTACTCTTGCTTTTAAAGCAGACAGAACAACACTAAATTGGTGTTAAAGTCCGTATAGAAGGCAACGTCCTTAAGACATAGAATTCGCTTACTCTTGTTTGGTTTTATAACTTAAATAGTAATATTGCTATAGCCTAGTATAGGCACTTCTGAGCTGCCAGCGATGATATATTTATGTCTTAGAGCTTTCCTAAAGTTATAGAAATAAGAGAGATTATTAAAGATATAGAGAGTAGTTCCTAAGTTAAGAATAGTCTTATTCTTCTAATTCGCTAAGCTTAAGTCTTTTTACTTAGGTAGCTAAATCCTTATTATCCTCTACCCTTTTACACACCTTTTTTATACATGCACTTCCAGCTTTAAATCCCTTAGGCCTTTTGCCCTTAAACAGATACTAACAGTTAAGAAGGGTGTGTCCCCTTACTTTATATGCTAGGTATTAGTTCTTTAACCTTTTAGAAGAAGACATCTCCTCTTTAATTAAATTTGTCCCTACCCTTTTTTGGCTGCGAAATAAGCTATTCCCTCTTCCTATATTACCTTTAATAGTAGAGATATCCTCTTTAGATTCTCTAAAGTCTATATTAAATATATTCCCTCTTACAGTCGCCAATAGGTTAACTTTTATTAAAAGGTTTATAAATGCTTCTTATAGCTCTATTACTACTTTACAGTATTCTAATAAGAGAGCCTTTTTGGTATTATTTACCTATTTTGTGTATAGTACAAAGTAGGTTTCGCTTATGGGTTAAACTATATTTATAAGGTCTATTAGCCAGATCCTATTAGTTATCTATAAAAGTTTATACTTCTCTGCCATCTTTATCGCATATTCCTATTAGTTAAGCCACTAGGTAACCTTTGTCTGCTTAAGCCCCTTAAGTAACTCTGTATATTATAGTTGTACCTTCCTTATTATAAAGTTCTTTAAGGGCTTAGTGTCTTCTTTTAACCAAATTAGCTATTCCTTAACTATAAGGGAAGGGTTAAGCAGTAGCTTCTTTTAAATTAATACTGTAAATATAATCTAGGTGCGTATCTATTATAGATACTCTTCCTATTTTAGGAAATACCTTATATCCTAGTTGTAGTATTATCTACTATTTTTATACGCTTTATAACGAAGCATTATAGGAAATACTATAGTAGACTTGCTAATAGGTTAGGTATATAGGTAAATAGGAAGCTAAACAGCGTGACAGTATAGTAATAACTGGTGGAGTGGTTGCCCAATAGATTAACTCTAATTATATTCTAAGATTTACTACAAGGAAAGGAAACTATCTAGGTAGGAACTATGGTCCTTTAAATACACATCTATACTCCTAAGAAACCCTCCTTATATATAAGGTACGCCTTATACCCACTATACATGCGTTCCCTTTATACACTGCGTATACTGCGTACAATATTACATAACTTACTTACCATTCTTCGTTACATAGTTCCACGGGATCTATTATGGCCTATACTCTTATTAACCAACTAGCTTCTTCTGTCTCTTCTCTAAGTAGTTATAATATTATACTTAAAGCGTCCGTAATACCATCTCCCTCCTCTTTATCTTTGTCCTTAAAGATTCCTAACATCTCTAAGTCTTCTACTAAAGGTATAATGTCCATTTAACCAACTTAGTTAATATCTTTACTTACTATGCCTAAAGCTCCTTCCTCTTTGTAAGCACAGCGCCGTACTTGCACTATGGCTGCTATATTATTGCTTAGTGGTATAATACCATCTCTATATTCTTGTTATACAAAAGAGGGGTTGGTTTATATTATACTAGTAAGCCCTTTATTTTAGCAACCCTCTTTATATTTAGAGTACACTAAAGCAAACGTTTAATTGTCTTATAATGTTTACTCTATTTTCTAACGCTAAGTGTACACGTCCTATTACTTTTAATAGTCTTTAAGTACCCTTATTAATTGCTGCTAGGGTTCTAGGTTTAATCTACTACTATAAAACTTAACAGTAAACTGACTTAAGCTCTAGCGGATTTAGAATGTTCTTATAACGCTAAGCAGACGGCCCTTAAAGCCTAGATTGCTGTGTCTACTCACTTACTTTGTCTTAAGAAGGTTTATAAAAAGGTGTATTTTAAGAAGTAGAAACTTATAGAACAAGGCCTTTAGGAACTTAGTAATAAAAGATTAGATTCTCTTCTAATAGAGAGGAAAACAACTCTAAATTCGTCAGCAGGTGCTTCTCTTAAGTCCTCCTTAGGTGGCTTGTTCTTTACAAGCATATAAGATTGGATTTATCCTTAAAAGTTTCCTATTCTAGATTAGCTTTATCTTCTTTTAAGTTATCTAGATTATATCAGCAGCGGCTCTAAGGGTGTTCTATAAAGATATAGAAAGTACCCTACCGCGTAGAGCAATAATAGGCCAAAGCAGACAAGCGCATTAAGACCCGGTAGTAGATAATAAAGACTTTATACTTTTTTAGGGAGACCCCCCCTTAGGCGTTAAGAAGCAGGTGCCTTCCGTTAGGGATATAGCTATACAAGTAGACCTATTATAGCGTTTACCTATAATACCTAGGACCAATAACGCTTCTTTATTAATATTACTTAACCTATTTTCTTTTAATACTTCTATACCTTTTTTATAGCATTTTTTAAATTATCTAGTAGCTCCTAGGTAGTCTTATTATAGCCTATCTACTTTACTTTATACTATATTTTATTATTAATGTCCTTATAACTAATAATCTTTAAAACTTCCTATTTATCTTCTTCTTATCCTCTATATATATCTACCTTATAAACTAGTGGCTTAACATTCCTATATGCTAGCTTTAGTATTATAATATGCTGTATAGGGTAGATCTTTATTTTCTTTAATAAGTCTAACTTATATATAACTTTTAAGATCTTTACCTTAACCTTAAATAGTCCTAGTCTAATATAGTCCAACTTCTTACTTGGTCGTTGACTCTTAAAATTTTTATATAGTAGCTATACTTTATCTCCCTCCTTAAGATCTGGTCCCTTAGATCTTATAGTATTATAGTACTTTTTTATTCTTTCTTATACTAGTTTATATAACGGAACCTTGTAGCAAGAACTACGGTGGGCTCGTTAATAGGCTAAGTATGTAGGTATAAACGACTAGTCAACAACATAATAACAACTGGTGGAGTGGTTGCCTAATAGATTAACTCCAATTGTATTCTAAGATTCACTATAAGGAGAGAACTATCTACAGTAGGGACTGAGATCCTTTAAATACACAACCGTACTCCTAAGAAATCCTCTTTTGTATATAAGGTGCGTATTATCTATATTAAACGTAACGTCCCTTCTATTTAACATAGTTAATACGTTTAATACCACGTGACCTTAGTTACTATTCCTTATTACATAGTTCCACTGGATCTATCCTGGACTATGCCTATTGTCACGGGACACCTCCGTGACACCTTATATACGTCTACCTGTTTCCACCGACGCAGCAAGAAGAGACCGACCGCGAGACGGCAATCTGCCGGTAATCTACGGCAATCTAATGGCAATCTGCCGTATTCTGCTATATTCTGCCAAGTCCAACGAATCCTGCCAAGTTCTGCCAGGACCGTTCCTCGAATCCTATCCTACTCCGTGCACGTGTCGACCAAGCAACAAAACTAACGATATATACCCTTTCTCCCCGTTTCCTTACCTTCTCTCCTCACGCAACGTCTTGACTTTATTACGCAGTTTATATACATAGCTTAATAATATCTACTTTGCTATATATTACCATCGCTTATGCTTGCTCTGTGACACTACATTACGTTAACCTTATATACCACCCTCCGAAATGCAGAACAACCCCAAAGCCCCTATAATAGCCGCCGGCATCATGTCCGCACTCCGAGAACAATTGGCAGAGATACAGAAGTCCTTTATAGACGCCCTCGCACAGAACTAAGCCACTTTAACTTAACGACAAGCCGAATAAGAGGCACAACACCTACAAATAATTAAGGACCTTTAAGAAGAAGTTCGCACCCTTAGGATGCCCATACTAGGGCCCCAAGACCAAACGCCTTCTCTAGAGATAAACACGCGGGACAAGAGTCCCGAACCTATAGTAACTATTTATCCCAAACTAACTACTGCACCGCAACAATCCAAACGACTACTAGACCCTCCGATATTCACCAGTAAACAATAAGAACTCCGATTATTCCTAAGCCAGCTTAAAAATAAGCTAACTGGTAATGCTAACCGCTACCTAACTAAAGCTAACCGACTCTGCTACGCCCTAAGTTAACTAGGAGGAGACGTAGCTGACTTTATTAAACCCCTTTAACCGAACTCAGTATAAAGTCTAGTTGTACTACTTGAAGCTATGTACAGTAACCCGAACCGTCAAGCTACCGCTTAGAGGAAGATAAACCACATGACTTAAGGAACGAAAAGTTTCCTAGTATACTTCTCTAAATTTAACCGTTACGTAAAGGAAATAGGCTAGAATGACTCCGTACTGGTTAACAGCCTTATTGAGTCCCTAAGCCCTGAACTAAAAACCTCCCTAATAGGTGTAGATCTACCAGGAGCTCTTAACGCCTGCGCAAATGTCATTAATAAACGGTATAATAATATACTACGCCTGACACCGAAGTCCACTCCTTAATACAATATAACAGCCCCGCAAATGTCCACTAAGTTATTGTCTTAGCCTAAGCACCCCGACGCCATGGATATCAACACAGGGACCCTAGGATACGCTCCACTAGGGTCCCCTAAATAAGAATAATGCATTAAGCTAGGCCTTTGCTTTAAATGCGGAAGCAAGGAACATATTTTAAGATACTGCTCCGTCCCTATGCCCTAACACGACTTACAAACGGCCAACACTAACAACCGTTTACTATATTGATCCTCTAGTTACCATCCCCGATCTTCACCTAGCTCCAGCCCCGCGTCTAGTAAATACCACTTACAAGGACAAAGTTATAACCGACGTTCTATAGGAACCCCTTCCCGCTCGCCACTAAAAGGCACGTCCTGGAGTTAAGTCGCTCTTTAGGACAGCTATGTTACAGGATCTTGTTAAATGCATTAGATGTTGCAAAACCTAACTCTTGGGATTATAGTATAACTATTAACTACCGTCTTTAGCAGAAAGGTTAATAGGCTAATGCTCGAGTCCTAATTAACACAGGAGCTAGCGGTATAGGATTTATTAATAAGATCTTCGCGTAAGATAATAGGTTTACCCTAACACCCCTCGACCGGTATATTGACGTATTTGGATTTAATGGCAAACGCACTGTCTTGGGCTGTATTACTTATGTAGCGGCCCTAAGACTCCAATACCTGAACCATAAAGAATTAATTAAGCTCTTTGTGACTACCCTAGGTCACCTAGTGATCCTCGGACAACCCTGGATGAAGCTATATAAGGTAACCATTAATTGGGACAACCTTAAGCTTCTATTTACTGCCTCCTACTGCAAGCAGAAGTGCCTTATAACTTGCTGCTTAAACCCCAAACCGAAACCTAGAAAATCCATTAAGATCCACTAGTCTAAAATTTCCACTGACGTCCACCCTATACCTAAAAAGTCCACCCAATTCCACCTACTAGAGAATTCCACCAAATTCCACCAACGTGAGACTTCCACCGATGACTACTAAGAACCCGAAAATAACGCATAACTACACAAACCGACTCTAACTGCTACACCCGGAACCAAGCAGAAGCTTAAGCTTAACATACGAAAGTACCAGAAGAACTAGTATTCTACCATGAAAAGAATATTTGAAGAACCCGAACCTAAATCTAATACTAACTCCGTAACCGACACCGAACCCGAATCTAAACAAGAAACCATATAAGAAACTAAGGACGATCTAAGCTCGCTCGACACCTTAGACATCTATATAATTAGAGCTACTCCGCTAGCATAACTTGCCAGGAAACCAGAACATATAATCTTCGCTGTTACAATAGCCGATATTAAGAAGGCCTTAGCACTAAAGAAGCACACTGACCCCGCTATAAAGGTACTAGTAGAGTACCATAATTATTTAGATATATTCTTATAAAAGGAAGCTAATAAGCTACTAGAACGCCGTCCATATAATTATAAGATTGTAGTTAAAGAAGGAAAACATCCTGGATTCGGACCCTTATATAGGATATCCCAAAACGAACTCTAAGTACTATAGAAGTACTTAGACGAATATCTAGATAAGGGTTTTATTAGAGCAAGTTCATTACCCGTAGCCGTACCAGTAATCTTTATTAAGAAACCTAGCGGCGGTCTACGCTTCTGTGTAGACTACTAAGCCCTTAACGCTGTTACTGTTAAGAACCGATACCTAATCCCATTAATCCAAGAGACACTGAACCGATTAAGTAAGGCTTGCTTCTATACAAAGCTTGATATTATCCACGCATTCAACCACCTCCGTATCGCAAAAGGAGATAAATGGCTTACTGCATTTTGTACTCAATACGGATTATTTAAATACTTAGTAATGCCATTTGGCCTTATAAATGCCCTAAGTTTATTCCAACACTTTGTAAATAATACCCTGCGCCCATACCTAGACGTCTTTTGTACTGCTTATATCAACGATATCTTAATATACAGCAATAATCTGGCTGAATACTAAAAATATATTAAACTGATCCTGCAAGCCTTGCGCGGGGCCGGTCTACAATTAGATATAGATAAATGCGAGTTCTATAAAACGGAAGTCCTATACCTTGGACTCGTTATTTCTATAGATGGCGTATAAATGGACCCTAAGAAGGTTAAAGTAATTGTGAACTAGTAAGAACCTGAGAACGTTAAGGATGTAAGGGCCTTTATAGGCTTCGCCAACTTCTACTAACGGTTTATTAATAACTTCTCCGCCTTAGTTTCACCCCTTATGGCCTTAACCCAAAAGGATAAAGCCTTTATCTTTAATAAGGAATGTAAGAAGGCCTTTGCTTATCTAAAGGTTATATTTACTACTGCACCTGTGCTTTAACACTTCGACCCAGACCGAATAAGTATTATAGAAGCTGACTTATCTGATTACGTTACTGGAGGCATTCTATCTTAATACAACGAGGAAGGAGTATTATACCCCATAGCATACTTCTCAAAATGACTAAGCCTAGCTGAATGCAATTACGAGATCTATAATAAGGAATTGCTAGCGATTATTAGATGCTTTAAGCAATGGCGACTAGAACTAGAAGAAACTGGATTCCTAATTAAAGTTCTTAGCGACTATAAGAACCTGCAGTACTTCATAACCATGAAACAGCTAAGCCACTGTTAAGCCCGCTGGTTAGAATATCTGTCCTAATTCCGATTCTCAATCATGTACCGCCTAGGCGTTTAAGGCTAGAAGCCTAATACCCTAACCCGACGTTTACAGGACGCACCAGCTTAAGAAGAAGCGCGCTCTTACTGTAATTAGACTCTGCTCCGCCCTAAGCTATTTGATCCCCCTGTTAAAGATCTTATGGTACACGCCCTTGAAATGACCGATCAAACTATTAAACAGATTATAGTCGATAAATATCCAAATGATGAATTTATCCAAGAGACGCTTAAGCTAATTTGAGACGGCGTCAGACGCTCTAAAAAGGTTTCTCTGAGCGAATGCGAAGTCCGCGGAAACCACTTGTACTACTAGAACCGCCTAGTTGTTCCTAATCACGATGAACTTAAGCTTAAGCTCCTCGAACACGTACACAACCTACTAGTAGCCGGCCACCTAGGCCGAGGAAAAACCCTGGAACTGCTCCAACGAGAATACTACTGGCCGAACATATATAATATGATACGAAGGTACGTCTCTAGCTGCCATACCTGCCGACAAGCTAAAGCTTTGCATGAGACGTACAACGGCTTTTTAAAGCCACTGCCTGTTCCAGACCAAAGATGGAAGGATATCTTAATTAACTTCGTTGTTGATCTCCCCGTAAGTAAAGGATGCACGAATATTATAGTAGTTATAGATTAACTATCTAAGATGAGACACTTGATCGCCTGCCCTAATATATTAACACCTGCCGTTGCCCAACTGTTCCTGGATCACGTATGGAAACTCTATAGACTCCCCAAAACGATCGTCTCTAATAGAGGCCGCCAGTTCGTTTTAGCGTTCTGGGAAGAACTAACTACCCAACTCCGTATTAAAGCACTGTTGTCTATAGTATATTACCCGGAAACGGATGGTTAAACGGAATGTGCAAATGCTATAATGGAACAGTATATTCGGATATACACGTCGTATTTGCAGGACGACTGGATGGACTGGCTTGCATTTACCGAATTTACTGCAAATAACTCTGTCTTAGAAACCACAAAGGTCTCCCCGTTCCTGGCTAATTACGGCCAGCACCCGCGAATGGGTTTTAAACCCTTTAGTAATGTTCCTCGCCTAGCTCATTAGGCCTTATAAGTTGCAGAAGCAAACGAATTCATAAAGAAGATGGAAGAACTACAAGAGTTCCTTACTAATGAAATAATATGGGCCCAGTCTGTCTATAAAGCCGTAGCAAATAAGAACCAAACCCCAGTACCGGCTTACCAAATTGGTGACTTTATCTGGCTAGACGCAAGAAATCTGAATACGAAACGACCTACTAAGAAACTTAACTGGAAGAACGCCGGCCCTTATAAGGTTGGAAAAGTTGTCTCTCCTTATGCCTACCAACTGAAGCTCCCTAATACGGTTAAAATCCACCCCGTATTCCATACGTCAGTCCTCCACCCTACCACCCCTATATTAGACGCCCTACCTGGACAGATCCAAGACCCTCCCCCACCAGTCAAAGTAGATGGTGAGGATAAGTACCTTATTAAAAGAGTTAACGACATTAAGTACGATAAACGGAAACGCAAATATATGTACCTTACGAAATGGAGAGGCTTTACTGAGCCCTCATGGGAACCCGTTAACTCTGTAGGACTTACACAAGCCGCAGAAGACTTTTACGAACTCCACCTAGAACTACCACAGCCCCATCTCGCAGAAGCTCGAGTTTAAAGGGGGGGTACTGTTACGGGACACCTCTGTAACACCTTACACACGTCTACCTGTTTCCACCGACGCAGCAAGAAGAGACCGACTGCGAGACGGCAATCTGCCGGTAATCTATAGCAATCTGATGGCAATCTGCCGCATTCTGCTATATTCTGCTAAGTCCAACGAATCCTGCCAAGTTCTGCCAGGACCGTTCCTCGAATCCTATCCTACTCTGTGCACGTGTTGACCAAGCAACGAAACTAACGATATATACCCTTTCTCCCCGTTTCCTTACCTTCTCTCCTTACGCAACGTCTTGACTTCATCACGCAGTTTATATACATAGCTTAATAATATCTACTTTGCTATATATTACCATCGCTTGTGCTCGCTCCGTGACACCTATATTAACCAACTAGCTTCTGCTGACTCCTCTCTAAGTAGTTATAACATTGTACTTAAAGCGTCCGTAACACTATCTCCCTCCTCTTTATTTTTGTCCTTGAAGATTCCTAATATCTCCAAGTTGTCTATTAGAGGTGTAATGTCCGTTTAATCAGTCTGGTTAATATCCTTACTTATTATACCTAAAGCTTCTTCTTCTCTTTCCTAGGTTAAGCGTTACCTATATACTGTCTCCTCAATACTGTTGCTAGGTGAAGTGATGGCGATTCCTTACTCTAGGTGTGCGAGAGAGGGGTTAGTTTGCGTTGCGCTAGCAAGTCCTTTGTCTTAACAACCCTCTTCCTGTTTAGAGTGCACTAAAGTAAATATTTATTTATCCTATGACGTTCGTTCTATTTCTAACGCTAAGTATATGCGTTCTATAACTCTTAATGGTTTTTAAGTTCCCTAAGTAACTTGTTATAGGGTCTTATGTTTAATCTACTACTACGAAGCTTAACAGTAAGCTCGCCTTAGCGCTGCTTAAGGTTTAACGTGTCTTAGAAAAGTCCGCACATGTCCTTAAAGCCCAGCATCTGGCTTACGCTCATCTTTAACGCCTTAAATATGTTTGTAAAAAGGTTTGTTCTAAGGAGTAGAAACTTATTTAACAGGGTCTTTTTAAGCTAGGTAATAAGAGAATAATATCTCTAGAGAAGGAAACAGTTCTAAGTAATATAGCAGTTGCTTATCCTAAGTCCCCCTTAGGTAGTTCATCCTTTAGTAATCCTTTTTTAATGCTCCCTAACCTGCTTTTTTTTAATACTCTTATACCTTTCCTATAGCGTTCTCTAGGTTGCTTAGTGGTTCCTAGGTAGTCTCACTATAGCCTATCCACTTTACTTTATACCATATTTTATTATCTATATCCTTATAACTAATGATCTTTAAAACTTACCATTTGTCTTCTTCCTGTCCTCTATATATGTCCGCTTTATAAACTGGTAGTTTAATATCTCCACGTGCTGGTTCTAGTATTGCAATGTATTATATAGGGTAGATCTTTATTTTAGCTAGTAGGTTTAACTTATATATAACCAATAAAATTTTCTGCTTGATTTTAAAAGGTCCTAGTCTAATATAGTCTAACTTCTTACTTGGTTGTTAACTCTTGAAATTTTTATATAGTAGCTATACTTTATCTCCCTCCTTAAGATCTAGTCCCTTAGATCTCTTAGCATTATAGTACCTTTTCATTCGCTCTTATACTAGTTTAGCTATTTCTTTAAGATTTGCATAAAGGTTTATTAACATCTCCATTCTTTCTTTAGCTGTACTACTTGTCTTCTTTACTTAACGTAGCAATAACAATGTTCTTGGCTTATATCTATAATTCGCCTTAAATAGTGAGGTTCCCATTCCTTCCTATAGTGTTGTATTGTATATAAACTATGCAACTGGTAATAACAATACCCAATTATTTTGCGCATAATTGATATAATGCCTTAGATACTGTTCTAGTGTCTAGTTTAATCTTTCTATTTATCCGTCCGTCTATAGATAATATACTATAGAGGTTGCTGCGTAAACTCTTTGTTCTGCCAGAAATACTTCCTAAAATGCTGCTATAAATCTTGAATCTCTGTCCAATATAATCTTGTCTGGTGCTCCATGCCTTATAAACACTTCCTTAATATAGATTCTAGTAACATCTTCTGCTAATACCTCTTCTATATATGCTATAAAGTATCCCAACTTTATAAGCTTATCTACTATTACTAAGATCGCGTTATAATCCTATCCTATAATAGGGTCCTTTAACTTTAGTAACTTAATAATAAAGTCCCATAATATAACCTCCTATGGTCTTCCTGGTATTTTAACAGGTTATAGCCCTTTATACAGCTTATGCCTTATTAGTTTATTTCTTTAGCAATCTAGACACTCTCTTGTAACTTGTCTTACCAGTCCCCAGATTCCTTAAATAACATACTCCTCTTAAAGTCTTAACACTAAGCCTATAGCTCCATTATGTCCTTATGTTAGTCCCTTATAAAATAACTTAACAAATTCTTTTACCATAGATCTTAGAATATAAGTTGCTTCTCTATTCTTATACTAATCTAAGTCCAGATCCTCTACCTGCGCCTCTTAGATCTTTTAGGTCCAATTACTCTCTAGTAACTTATAGACTTAACTTTCCTTAGTTGCTGTAATCTTTAGATAATTATACCTAATTAATCCGTCTTAATCCTTTCGCAACAAAGCCCCTAATAGCTTTTTGTTACTTTATAGTTTAGCCTTTCTACTTAGAGCGTCTGCTCGTGCATTGTCTATACCCTTAGTGTGCTAAATTTTAAAATGGTATTCTGTAAGCATTTCTGCCTATCTAACCTGTCTTTAGTTGAGTTCCTTTGTTATTAGGAATCCTATAAGGTTCTTATAGTCCGTCTTAACCATAAATGGTTTCTCTATGCCTTGTAAGAATGCTCTCTATTCCTTTAATACTGTAACTATACCTAACAACTCCTTATTATAAATATCATAGTTTAGTTTTAGTGGTGTTATCTTCTAACTATAGTACGCTATTAGATGCTATGCGTTCTGATACTTCTATAGTAAATATACTCCTAGTGCGAAGTCTAATACATCTGTCTTAACAACCGTTTCTAACTTTAGTTAATAGATCTTAAGGATTGGTTCCTGGGTAAATAACTCCTTTAGTTCCTAAAACAGCTTCTTCTACTTATTACCCCAAACCTATAGTTCCTCCTTCTTTATTAATTGTGTAAATAGCTTAATACTTTTTAACCACTATGCTATGAACCTCCTATAGTAATTGCAAAACCCTAGGAATAATTTTAACTATATAACATTCTCTAGTTCTTACCAATTTACTATGGCTTCTATCTTCTTTGGGTCCATACTAATTTTTCCTAGTTTAATAATAAATCCTATAAAATTGGTCTTTCTTATAAAGAACTTGCATTTCTTAATTGCTACTAGCATTTATTCTTCTTATAGTCTCCTTAAGACCCATTTAATGTGTTCTCTATATTCCTCCTTACTTTCTAAGTAGATAATAATATTGTTAAGATATGCCATAATAAACTTATTAAGGTGTTCTCCTAACATATTATTAATTCGCTTCTAGAATATTGCTAGTGCGTTTATAAGCCTAAATTGCATAACTAATGGCTTATACAGTCCTTCCTTTAACCTAAAGGCTGCCTTCCATTTATTGCCTTCCTTAATTCTAATTTAATGGTACGCCTATTACAGATCTATCTTTATAAAGATTTTTGCGTTACCTATCCTGTCTTGGATTTTGCTAATTAAGGGTAAAGGATACCTATCCTTTCTAGTAATGCTATTCAACTGTCTGTAGTCTATATACATCCTAAGTTTTCCGTTTTTCTTTAGGATAAACAACACTGGATATCCCACTAATAACTGCGATGGTCTAATATATCCCTTTTATAAGTTCTCCTGGACAAACTCCTTAAGCGCTACTAACTCTATTTTAGTAAGCTTATAGATTGGAAAGAACTTTAGACTTATTCCCTCTTCTAATTCTATCTTATGGTCCCATACTGTATATTTTAATAACTTTTCACTTTTTAGTGACCACAACTTTTTACCATACTTATAGTATCTCTTTAGTATATAACTTAAGCTTCGCTTAGTCTCTTTGTATATTGCTCTAACTTAGTACTATACCAACTTAGTTTATTATTGCACTTTACGTCATTAAGTATCTCTAATATCAACCTAACCTATAACCCAATTAATCTTTAGATTGTATTCCTATAACTAAAGCATTCCTAGTATTGCCTTATCCTATCCCAACAGTAGGATATTAAAAGACATTCTAACTAGTCTCCCTTTAATAGTTAACTAAATAGGTTCTGTTTTAAGATTAATAATGCCTCCTCTATAGGCTATCTAATCTCCTAAAATTATTATTAGTGGATACAGGTGTTCCTTCTGTCTATATGGTAACCCCATCCTTTCCACTGCTTTTAGTAATATGTAGTTCCTTATTGCTCTACCGTCTACTAACACTTTAAACTACTAATCTTACCACTAGATTTGTAAATTTAGGTATTGTCCTTAAATTTCTTTAAGGGTCTAAGGCTCTAACACTAGTTCCCTCTAGTCCTATACACCTCCCCTTTTCCCAACTATTAGCTGCTAGATCCTATTTACACTTAGTCTAACTTAGGCTAATACTTAGTTTATTTCTTTTCCTCTATATACTATAGACAAGTATTCTCTAGACACTCCTACCACTATTATCCATCTAGGCATTCTTCTATAAGGAATCTTCCTAGTTAAAGTATTAAGTCCCCTTAGCTTTGCACTTCCACTAGGTGCCATCTATATATATACTTAGCGTCCCTAAACCGCTTTTCTTCTAATACCTAATATATCCTTACTGGGTATTTTCAGTTCCTGTCTTTTAGTACTCTATACATATTATACATGTTATCCACACAAGCTATCTACAATAGTATATAATACGCTGTATGTTTTAGGTTAACTCTAGGCTTATCTTTGTCCTTAAGTTTAAACCTATATCTGGTTAACCTAACCACTAGTATCTCTGCTACGGGTACTAAGATTTATCACTTACTTCTTCAGTCCCTGGATCCTTCCTCTAGGTTCCTTAACGTTATAATTAATGCTCCTTTGATATAACTTATGTGTTTCTCTGTAATAGGTTGGTCTTAGACTACCTTTTTGTTTAGCCACATATAAAAGTCTTCCTATTTATCATTATGTTATTACCTATACCACTTTCCGTATAACTGGTTTAGTGTATATAGTTTATCCATAAGAAAGTACCTTGTTATTACTATATTATAACATCCTTTAGTATATCTTTCTTTAAACCTAACTAGAATATCTAGATCTTCTTCTTGTTCCAGTTTATCTAACTATTTTACCCTAGGTGTCCCTACACTAGGCCTATTAGTAACTCTTTATATAGGTGCTCTATCCCTTATACAACCTACTATAGACCTTCTATCCAGCTTTTGTTCTTGCTATATAATAATTCTTTGCCTAAACTTATCTATAGTTTCTTGTTTTCTGCGTCTTGCAGCTAGATCTTTAAAGTTATCTTACTTCTTTATCCCTATATTAACTTTTTAATCTTTAGGCTGAACACTACGTTTACCTAGAACTACTATGGTCCTTATTTATTTGTTAAAATCTTAGTCTTTTACTAACATTCTTACTTATTCTCCAAACTCTTAGTTCTTAAACTTGCGTCCTATACTTATTTATTTATCACTAAACTAAGCCGCTGCCCTTTCCTATTGGTTTTCGTTCATTATGGGTTCTTAAGCTATCCTTATCGCGTCTTATAAGTCTAGAGCCTTTCTTATCTCTTCTTAAGAATCTTAGACCTGTGGCCTTTTGCCTTTTATAAGTGGTAAGCTAGCACTAGTAGTTATCTGCTTGCTTAACCATCTTTAGGTATTACTCCTTCCGTCTTATAAAGCAATGGAAATTATATCCAACGGTGTTATAATACCCGTTACTAATCCGCGTTCTGTAGTGGTTTCAGTCTCTGCTTCTATTATATTATTAAGATTTAAGTGCTCCCAGTTAGCCTCTTTTTCATCCTTATCGCTAATAATTAATAAGTACTCTAACTCTATTATTATTGTTACTAATCTTTATCCGCACATTACTATAATATCTTAATCCAGCTTATAGAGTTAATCTTATTCTTTATCTAACTCTCTGGTTCCTTTAAGTCCTTTTAACTCTGGCTCTTACAGCCAATAGCTTGCGCCATACTTAGCGTCCTTATAAATTTGGCATGCGTTGTTATAATAAAATACAAAGTGTCTAATTAAACACTCCTTGGTCCTGCGCAACATCCTTATATCCGCGTTATTATACTCTAACAACCTAGTGCCCTTTACCATATAGTTACTCTAACCACCTCTGCAGTCTCTAGTAAAATAACCTTATTTTCCGCAATTTATATAAGCTCTATCTTTAAACCATTTCTCTTATTATAGAGTCCGCCTAAATATCTTCTGCTGCTAAGATCCCTAGTTTAGCCTCTGCTCCTTAGTCCTATAATTACTTAATCCTTAACCTCTAGGTTTCCACAGTTTCTTTATCCATCTCTTAGATTTATTGGTACCGCTTAGGTCTATTAGCTCTACGCCATTCCATGGTTTTTAACTCTATGTCTACTAATGCGTACTCTGCGCCTTATACAACTATGGAACTCTATCTTACCCTTTTTTAGCTTGTTCCCTTTAATAGATCCTATTATTAATCTTTATTAACTAATCTATTAAGTCTTATAGACTTTCTGTATCTTCTATTAAGATAATTATGTCCTAGACTTTAGCCTTAAGTCCCTATTTATACTATGCTATAAGCGCCTTATTGTTCTACTTAACCTACATTACAAGTATCTAGAACTGTGTTGTATACTTAATTGCTAAAGAATATTGTACCAAGTTTTAAAGTTTCTGTTTTGCTATAGTTAATGCTTCTAGGTCTCTAAATATCTATGTTAGTCTTTCTATAAACCCGTTCCAACTAGTAAACATAAATTATACGTCTTAGTTAGTAGTTGTTATACTATTAACTTGTATTTCTATAAGATAAGGTTTAAACTATTCCAATGCTCTTCCTATTAAGAATAGTCCTATATATACTACCTGGTCCATAGCCGTTACTAGCTTTACTCCCTTTTGTATAACCTTAAAGTGCATCTATATAAGGAACCCCTTAAGTTTTAACCTTTCTCCTAAGAATCGTTTAATTAACGGTAACTTAACTTTTACTACGCCGATTCTGTTAATGCGTTCCTTAAGTATCCTATTATTGTCTAATAAGCGATTAACTATTTCCTATAACTAACCTCTTATAATTAACTGTAAGTTTATATCTGCTATACTAGTATCTCCTAATCCTAAGGTAGTTATTGCCATTAATAGCATTATAACTGGTGCTCCCTTAGGTAGCATATTGTTTAACTTCTTTTACGTTCCAATACTGTAACCTTAGTAGTAAATATGTAACGGAACCTTGTAGCAAGAACTACGGTAGGCTTATTAATAGGCTGGGTATATAGGTATAAACAACTAGTTAATAATGTAATAACAACTAGTAGAGTGGTTGCCTAACAGATTAACTCTAATTATATTCTAAGATTTACTATAAGGAGAGAACTATCTATAGTAGGGACTGAGGTCCTTTAAATACACAACCATACTCCTAAGAAATCCTCTCTTGTATATAAGGTGCGTGTTGTCTATATTAAACGTAACGTCTCTTCCGTTTAACACAGTTAATACATTTAACACTACGTGACCTTAGTTACTATTCCTCATTATATAGTTCCACCGGATCCATCCTGGACTGTGCCTATATTAACTAACTAGCTTCTACCGACTCCTCTCTAAGTAGTCGTAACATTGTACTTAAAGCGTCCGTAACAGTTTAGCTATTTCTCTAAAATGTGTATAAAGACTTATTAAGTTCTCCATTCTTTACTTAGCTATGCTACTTATTTTCTTTACTTAATATAGCGATAATAATGTTCTTGGTTTATATCTGTAATTTGCCTTAAAAGGTAATATACCTATCCTTTCCTATAATATTGCATTATATGCAAACTATATAACTAGTAATAACAATACCTAATTATTTTATGCATAATTAATATAGTGCCTTAGATACTGTTCTAGTGTCTAGTTTAGTCTTTCTATTTGATTATCCATTTATAGGTAATATGGAGTTAATATTACTACTTAAACCCCTTATTCTACTAAGAATACCTCCTAAAATACTGCTATAAATCTTAAATCTCTATCCAATATAACCTTACTTAGTGCTCTATACCTTACAAATACTTCTTTAATATAGACTCTAGCTATATCCTCCGCTAAGATTTCTTCTATATATACTATAAAGTATCCCTACTTTATTAGCTTATCTATTATTACTAAGATTACATTATAATCTTATCCAGTAATAGAATCTTTTAACTTTGGTAACTTAATAATAAAGTCCTATAATATAACCTTCTATAGTCTCTCTAGTGTTTTAATAGGTTATAGCCCTCCATATAGCTTATGTCTTATTAGTTTATTTCTTTAGCAATCTAAACACTCCCTTATAACTTATCTTACTAGTTCCTAGATTTCTTAAATAATATATTCCTTTTAAAGTCTTAATACTAGGCCTATAGCTCCATTATATCCTTACATTATTCCTTTATAAAAGTTTTCTATAAACTCCTTTGCAATTTCTTTAGTATATACATAGCTTCTCAGTTTTTATACTACTCTAAGTCTAAATCCTTACTTTATGCTTCTTAAATCCTTTATAACTACACACTCTCTAGTATCTTATAGGTCTAACTCTCTTCTCTAGTTACTATAATCTTTAGATAATTATACCTAATTAATCTATCTTTATCTTTGCGTAATATTGCGCCTAACAGTTTCTCACCATTTTATAATTCTGCTTTTCTGCTAAGCGCATCTACTCTTGCGTTCTTAGTGCTGTTAGATAATTTAGATAGAGCTACTCATTAATGAAATGGGTTGATGGATTAATAATCTTGAGGATCGTCTTTTATAACGTGTTCTTGTATTAGGGCCCTAGGGCTGTGAGCTACAAAGAGATTTTACAGTGCACGTGACCCACGCCTTTTAAAAATACAGATTATCTAACATACCCCCTTAGCTTTAAGCTCTTTAAGGTTAAAGCTAGCCACCTTCTCGTGTCCGTTAATAAGTTAATTAAACCGTAATCTCATCTAAATCCTTCCGTCTTGCTCTAATACTATCCCTTAGGTCCTCCAGTTGCTTCTCCTTATCCAGCTGCTCCTTAATATCCACTATACTAATTATATTAACAAAGCTTTAAAACCTCTACTTGGGCAGGGCCTTTGTAAATCCATTGGCAATTATCTCCTTTGTCACGGCTAGCTTTCCATAGGAGCAATCCGATAGATCAAGCAACAATAAGGGGCTATATTATGAATAGACTAAGGTAAGGGCTTAAAGAAAGGGGCGCGGTAGACGACTATGTACATGTTCGGTCGTCGGGGCAACGTTGGGGCAACGTTGATCCGTGACCG
>Ga0307507_10000280_pt1 | contig 101056 bp, 91 predicted proteins | sample 7_EM_MG_FD_207223 | JGI IMG/M metagenome (GOLD analysis project Ga0307507, IMG submission 207223) | Populus trichocarpa ectomycorrhiza microbial communities from riparian zone in the Pacific Northwest, United States - 7_EM | ecosystem: Host-associated > Plants > Roots > Unclassified | place... | reverse complement strand
GTCGTTGACCGAGTCAAAGGTTGGGGGGGAACCCCCCCCCCCCCCCTGTAGAACTCCTGAAATAAGCCACATTTGACGTCTGACAGTTTCCCCCTTTGTTCGAGCTTCGTCCCCTGGGATGACACTGATTATTCAGAAGAAAAGAGGGGCAATTACCTACCAGCCTTGTCCAATGCTTGAATGTGTCGTGTTGGTGGGTCATACCTTGTGGCCTTGTGTCCCCAGACTCTAAGGGACATCATTGCTGCTGCCGCTTCTGTCGAAAGTGGTGAGTAAAGGAGAATTTCTTGTAGTAGCCCCTCAACCATTTTTGTAGTCGGACCCTCTTGAACAGTTCTGTCCACGGAGAACATACAGTTTATCATGGATGGAGCACACACTTGCTCTACGTGGCGTTTAGGCAGCGTTGTCGATGATGAATGAATGAATAAATAGGCCAAATATCATATTCAATTCATAAGCCAATCAAAATATCGCGATATGAATGAATAATTGCGATATCTTAGATATAGGTAATATCACCAGTCTTGGCATGGTGTAGTACTAAATCTATGTAGCCAACGTCTCCTTAGAGGCCTCTCCCCCCCCCCTAACGTTTACCAGTAGCTCTCTCCTCCAGCCCTACACAAGTCCTCCTCTTACCCACGACTTTAAGCACTCCGATTGCTTAATATTCACTAGCCCAAGCTTTATCTGTTGCTAGGTAATTGTCCTTCGGGCTCCTAAAAATATTCGCTCTGGTTCAGTTAACATAGGTGGTATAGATAGGATATCTATCGCCATATAGTAGAGCGCTAGGTAGTTAATTTAATTACTTAGATTAAGCCACTAATTAAGGGCAGTAGTACCAGTAGGAAGATTAGTAGGGGAGGTGTTAATAAAGTGTTCAAATTCATCCTTAATTATATTAAGGATTGACTGCTTTTTATTCTAAAGATTATACTCGTCGGGCTTCTAATCGCGAGTAATAGCTTCCTCCTCTTCTGCCCTACTTATATACTTATCCTTATACTCCTTCACCCAAAGCTTTCGGGCTGCATTAACTACTGGCTTCCTTTAGGTGGCTTTCCAGTTGCGATTAATATAGGCTTTCCTCCGGTAAGGAGCTAATAGTAGGGCTACGCCATACGTAGTAACCTTGTTGGTCTTAAGGTAGTATTTATTAAAGGCGTGCTAGCTAGTTCAAATACAGTCACAGAGCTTTGGGTTAGTCGCGTACTTATATAGAGCTGATTTAAAGTGCTCTACTATAAAATCTATTGTATAAAGCACCTTATTAAGAGTAGCCTTATTACCTTTCGTCTCCTTTATAACTCTCTGGAAGGGCTATAGGAAGTCTCTAATATTTTTAAGAGCTCTCTAATTAGTGGCGTTAAGGATGTCTTCTTTATCAAACTCCTCAATATACTGCTCTTAATATTTTGCAATTACGTCTTTTAATTTAAGAGCCACTAAGATTATACTATACCACAAGTTCCACCACGTGTTATTATCTATAAGAATAGCTTAAAGAGCAGTCGCAACAAAGTGGTTATAGTGGGCGTTAAAGCTTCAAATGTATATAATAACATTATGTACCTTTCCTAGAGGACCAATCTTATGATAAGTAAACTTACTGGCCTTCCCTTTTTTAAACCTTTTGGCAAGGAGCTTCTTAATCTAATTATCATCAAGATCTAACTCTGCCTTAAGCTTCTCGCAAGCCTCCTTAAAGGCAGCGTTAACAGCTTCCTTATCCTCTAAGAAAAAGAAAGCTTGTACGGCTATATTAAGTACATGCCCATAGCAGCGAATATAGTATTGCTGTGGATTATATTAAGCTTCAATTTCTGCCTCCTAAAGCCTCTTAAATAGCCCTTAAAGAAGTCTATTATTACTACCGTGATTATCGCCTATACAGTATCCAACTTTATTAAGTATTTGGTAGTCCTTAAGGACTTACCAGAGGACTTCCACCTGCTTATTACCGCCGTGTTTACTAGGGAGGAAAGGTAGAGCAAGTAGAGCCTTCTAAAGTACACTAGTATCGTTAATAAAGTAACTGCAGATTGCAATAAAAAACTTTTAATTGGGCGAAGACCAGGCGTTAAGTAAGAGGTATATTAGGGTAAGAGAGCGATGGAGCTTCTACTTAAGAACTTTCTTATTAAGGATATAGGATTCCTTAATTATTATAGGCACTATAGTATGGGAGTCTATCAGAGCTTCCTCGCAGGTGTAATTTACTATAAGAAGTAGCGCTTAAAGCTCCAGCCAAGTTACTGCGTTATATAGTAGATTTCAAACCATAATTAGCTGTGCAAAAGCGTCGCGTATAAGAGCTAAATTAACGCTCTCTCTTAGTATAGTTTCCTTCTTCCTTTTAAGGTTCTGCGTATGAAGCTCTCCCTACTTATGGAATAGGCCCTAAAGACTCTGCTTTATAGCCCACTTAATAACTAAGTCCTCCTCCTTAATAACTACGCCGTAGGCGTTAAATAGATAAGAGCGTATATTTATGGTAACTATATTGCGCTAAAATACACATTGCCCACAGTACTAATATTATCTTCCTTTACTATTTACAAGCGGCTTACTACCAATAGGCTTACGCGCGAGAGCCCATGTATTTACAGCCCTAACTCTTTATTTTTTGTGGGCCTGTTTAAAGGATTGGGGGGAGGATTTAGTAGGTGTATTAGTAGAGGATAACGCGTTAAATTCTTCGTCAGTATTCTCGTCTTTAAAAAGCTCGCTTTTAAGCTTAGATAATTCTAACTGGGCGTTAGAATTACTGTCGGAGTCAATAACAATAGATTGCAAGAGAGAGGGAGGCATGGTACTAGATTATAGGTGGTATTTAGGGGGAGGTGGTTAAATATATTACAGAAAGGAAGCATCTATAGGCGAGTTTAAAAAATTTGACTCTTACGTATATATCAGAACGTACAGTGTAAAATTGGTCCTATATTTACACCTTAGTATCCTTCTATATACCATAAAAGCTTCCTACTACACCACGAGAGCTTCAAGTCTCTATATATATTCATTCATAAGGGCTGTCAAAATATTCAATTATTATCACTCCTTATGAATGAATATATCGTTATAAGGCAATGAATAAAAATATCATCAACAACACTGCGTTTAGGTGAGAAAGCTTGCCTACTCCTTGCTTTCTGATGGTGGTTGGCAGCGACAACTTCAAACATGTAGTTGAACGTCTGAAAACCGTTTTATGGGGGAGATAGTGATTCAGCGAACTGGAAATACTTCGATCGCTGCAAAGAATGCTTGTCAAAAGTTCAGCTTCGTTTACTAAAATTTGGTGACCAGCATCAGCATATATCAATATCTGGACTTGTCAGACCTAGTCCCGTTCATTCCGTAAACTAACATAATTCTGCTGCAAAGGGCCGTAATTCAAGCACAAGTGCGTGTATCTGCGTTCCATAATAGCACTGCGTTGGGCGAGTCCAGTCTACTTTCTCTCTAATTTATCGCATATAGCCTTCTGCGCCACCCTAATATAAGATGCTAGACTTCGTAAAGGATATTTAATTAGCTATATATAAGAGCAGAGTTCCCTTCTGCGGGCTAGAATTACGACCTACGTACAAGATATGACATGAGGAAGGAAAAGGTAAGGAACGAGGTGCCTAAAGAATGTGTAAGCCTTGGCGGAGGCTCGTGCGGGGCTTCGAGAGCTCTAAGAGCTGTTTGTTATGTATTTTTTGTAAGATGTTAATATTAATATTGAATATCAAAATTCAAGTTAGTTTTATTAAATAAAAGGCTTTTATTGTAAAGTGCTATTTTGCTAGCCTTTTATAGACTTAGCGTGCCCGTTTAAAGCTTAGCAGCTTTGTACTTTGTCGCTCTATTGAACTTGGAGTCTACTCTATCTACTACTAACACCACTTTCATGTCTTTTATGCATCTTCCTATACCCCCCAACATTAATCCCAGCGATAAGGAAACTAAAATAAGATGCTCTGCCAAAGCTGCCGTAGATTCAGCCAGCAGCTTAACCTCTCCGAGAAAGCCGACGTGGTCCTACACGAAACCGTTTCTAGTCTACTGGACGGCTCAAGATTGGCTTGTCACTTATGTCGAATGATAACGGCCCATCTTGGGGAATTTCTGCAAACTATTGAACCTAGAAACATGTCCGTAATGGCCAAGACCGTTGGTGATAATCTTCAATTTTTAGTTTCTCTAGATGCTAAGAGCTCTGATGAGAGCGACACCAAGAAATCTTTGGAAAGTGGAGAAGAGAGTTCTACAAGTTTACGCTTCGGTATTCATAGTCCCAAGCTGCCAGGTTAGTGGGAAATATATGCAGAGCAGTTCAGAAGTCATAGAGTCAAATTTCTTATATACGATTCTAGATAGGGTCCGGGAGGCTGTTAAATCTTGTACAGCCACGGATGATCATCATACAGGATCTGATGCTACCTTTAGGTTGATGTCAGCCTGGGTAGCTGAATGCTTAGAAAATCATGAGATATGCAGGAAAACCCAGCCAGAGAGTACCCCGTTGCCGACTAGGGTTCTCGATGTGGGCCCTCCAGATGGTTCGCAACAACCTTTCTTATACCAACCGGATAGGCAAGAACGTGGTCATTACATTGCGTTGAGTCATTGTTGGGGCAAGCATGAGCTTCTCAGGGCCTTGAAGGATACATTGCTCAAGCATAAAAGGGAGATCCCGATGTCTGCCATGGGCAAGACGTTCGCGGACTCAGTAATCGTGACTCGAAAGCTCCACGTACGGTACCTCTGGATCGACTCGCTGTGCATTATCCAAGATGATCCAAATGATTGGGAGAAAGAAGCCATTTGTATGTGTGACGTCTATCGAAATGCCCTGCTCACGATTGCCGCCACTCATGCGACCGACGGAACAGTCGGATTGTTTGTAAGCAGAGATCCTCTTGCCACGAGGCCTTGCGAGCTTCCAATTCAACATCATGGAATATCTGACGGAGAGCATTGGCCTATCTTTGCCTGTGTTGACAAGATGTCTTATACATGGCCAATGCGAGTTAAAACAGCGCCGCTCCATCGTCGCGCCTGGGTACTCCAGGAACAGCTCCTGTCAAATCGGACCTTGTCCTTTGAGAACGATAGCGTAACTTGGAGATGTCAGTCTATGCGATTTTACGAGAAGAACCCTCTTTCTCAGGAGTTGTGTGTTTTTATCACGGAAAGAAAAGGAAAGCAAAGCTCGTGGAAAGGGGACCCGCGAGATGCAGATGCACATCTAGCAGAGCTTCAAAGTCGTTGGATTACATCTCCAATCTCAAGTAGCAATCAGAGTTTGCCAATATCCGTTGCATCAAATAGGACGAAAACTGAGTGGGACAATCTAGTGCATACCTGGGCCCGAATCGTCGAAGAGTTCACTGAACGACAGCTTACGTACATTAGCGATAGACTAGCGGCTATTCGAGGAGTTTCCGATGCGCTCTCGAGGTCCGTAAATTACAACTGCATTGCTGGAATCTGGCCCGTCTCGTTGTACAAAGGTCTCTTGTGGTGCACTTGGCAACCGCGTCGAAGAACCGGCCTTGCGCCGACTTGGTCTTGGGCATCTGTAGATGGCGAAATACGCTGGCCGGGGCTCTGGTCACATCATACGCAGCGACTAGCTACTATCCTAGACGTCAAAGAGTCGGGTACTGGCTCTCGCAGTTCCGGTTCAATCACTTTGGAAGCGGATGTCAGGCCGGGGGTGGTGGGAGTGAGAGGCGCTGACGGAAGTCGGCGCATCTTTCTAGCGTGGTGCTCATCTGCATATGATAAGGCGTCAAACTGGGACCTTGACGAAGAAACAGAAGGTTCTGCAGCTGTTACACCGGATGTCGACAAGCTCGGTACTCCAGTTTCGACGGACGTTGAACTCCCCCCGCCACATACCCCTGTATGGTTCGCAGTTATCGCACATGGTACACTCCATGGCCAAAATCGGGATAGAAGTTTCATCTATACTCTCCTGCTTCAAGGTACTGGGCTAAATCCGGGAGAGTTTCAACGTATTGGGTTTGCATCGTGGGAAGAAGAAAATTGGAAGGAACCCTTAAGCAGATCGTCAGAGGCCCAAGACGAAGGGAAACACCTACCCATGCCTAAGAAAGTAAAAGTCACTATAGTCTAAGATAGGGCAGTGGTTCAGTACTTATATCTACTTCTCGTAATCGGTGGTACATGGAGGCATATAGTAAAGTAAATTCACATCTTGCGTATGTGACCGATACATCAGTGTTTGTAAGTCGTGGATGTTGATCCAAATCAGGACTAAAGCGAAGATACCGATATAGTGACATGTGAAGGCTCTGAGGACTATTGATCTCTATTCAAGCTTCCATATTTCAACATTGCGGCTAGTCGCCGAGCGTACGCTAGTTGAACCTGCAGTATAGCTTTTCGGTGTTCCAGCTGCGAAAAACTGAACTCCAATGTTATTGGTTATATCAGAGGGGGAATGCTATATTGACTAGAAGTAACATGTGGTGCGCAATATAAGAGATATTCACTAGTAGAAGAGCCTAATTGGAAAGAAAAAGAACAAAGGCAAAAGCAACCAAATTGAGAAGAGAGCAGGGCAGTGCGTGAGGCTTTATATACGGTGGGAGACTAGGGAGCAAAGGGACTAGATATAAATGAATCAAAATGGTCTAGATAGATAAGCTAGTGGGACACGAGAGATGCATTATCGAGTTTGGCTCTAGATATCGAGTTTTATATCGAAACAACGCAGATTTAATAGTTGGGGGTGTGTGTAGGGGGGGAGGCGTTGAGTTTACTCTGCAGATGTAGCAATAGATGACGGCGGGACCTTATCTAGACTACGTTATTATTATTAAAATTACCTCCTATTGGATACTAGCACTAATAACCACTCCTTCATGGAATTATACATTTATATCGGATTTTTTTAAAAAATATAATAGTACATTAACCGTAAGCCTTTTATATTTATAGAGTCTCTTACAGCTTTCTTGGACTAGCAAAGGCTTCCTTAAAACTTCACTGCAGCCATCTCTGAGCTCTGCTAGATGGCCCGAAGCAATTCACCAGGGAATAGTCAGGAAGGCTTGCTGACAACGATTAACTGACCTGACCCTCGGTTGCGCTTGGGTGTTTTCTGTGCCCTTGAATAAGACAAAATCGGGGAAAAGCAGGATACAGCATCATTGTTATCCAAACTACCTCAATTCCACTCTCACATTTGCCTCTACACCATCAACCCACGTCCCAACCGTCCTCGTCCCGGCCACCAACTCAACCTCTCTGGACACCCGTTCTGTTCCCATCTCTTTGTCGCCTTCGTCACCACTACTCTCCGAATCCCAGGCGGTGTCTACTGCCAATGCATCCTGCCCCGCTGGAACCCAATCCCCCGTCTCCCAAATCAGTCTCAGCTTCATGGGAGGTAACCCGAATTTCTTCCCAACAATCCCCAGTGCGCTATACACTGTAAAACTCATTGGAATCTCCGCGGTGAAGCTCGTTGGTGCGTCCTCCTTTACGGCCCCTTTTGCAGACTGGCTCAAATGAAACGAGAACTTGATCAAGCGAGCCGCGAGGGAATTTGGATTGACAGAGGAAGCGGAGCGGTGAACGTTCGGATCGCCATACTCTTCGCAAAGCTCCGCGTAGCGGCGGTGCGAGGCGATGATGGTTGCTTCTTTACCTTCGGGATTGGCGGAGAGCTCTTTACCGATCTGGGAGAGGTAGTACATTTCTGCGTTGAGGCGTTCCTTGGGAGTGATCTGTAGCACCGGTTCTCGTTAGCATTCCATCCGCGTTCCTCGCACCGATATGTCGGTCCAATACTTCTGTAAATCATAGAAATTTGACATACAGGACTGTAGTTGAGGTTCTTCAGTCGACCAATACGCGCAAGTGTGAGCATATATCCATCTTCCGCACTCAGCGCTTTGCCATCCGCTGCATGAAGAGATTGGTAGAGGGGATTGTGAGCTACGCGAATAGCGGAGAGGCCGGGGAAAACATCTTCAAGTCTATCGATGAATGCCCAGTTAGTTATTTCATTGTAAGATAGGTCGATTTCTGATAGCGCCGAAGGGAAGACAGGCATTTCGGATCCTGGAGTTACGATTTCGGTTATTTTATTATTTTTTAGTATGAGTCGCCGCAGATTTGGTAGCCTGGTCAGAGGGAGCAGGTCGGAGAGAGCATGGAAGTTGTTGTCCTCGAGGGTAAGATCCATGATGGTTGGTGGGAGGAAGCCATTTTCGAGCTTTCCGAACGCGTTACTGGATGCAACGAAAGTGTTGAGATGGGGGAAGAGAGTGGCAAGGCTTGTAATCTAACAGCCCAAGTTTCAGTGGTTTGCAAAGTATGAATGAACTCGCATGGGTTTACCTCGTGCCATGGAAGGAGATTCTCCTCCATTTTGAGCGTCTTGATGTTTGCGAAGGTGGTTGCACAGTGAGTTCTTTCAGCATCGCTAAGAGATACATCTCTAAAACGATTGCCACTTATATTAAACTTATCATCAGTCCGGCGTTGTTAACGTAAGGAAGCCCGTAATAGATAGAATACCTCAGGAATTTTAAATGTTGAAGAAATGGCAGAAATTTTAAGGAAGGAGTTTGGTAAAAGCAATCCATTATTCGCACTCTGGAATGAAGCTAAAGACTTACTCCACTCTTAAGCTTTTCAACTTATCCAGCTGCTCACAGATGGAAGAAATCTCGCGCCACTCCTCAAATAAATTCCTGCTTAGATCTAACTCAACGACCTTCGGGCATGTGTCTTTAATGTCAGTCAGGGCCGCTGACTCGATAATGTTGCTTGTATTCGAGAGTCGCTCTCTCAAAGTAGCAATTGATCTTGACATGCACAATCCATCCAGGAGAACAATTTTTAATTCGTGCAGATCCGCTAGTTGCTTTCGGATCTTATCAAACCCGACTTCTTCCACCTCTTTCCCACTAATTTTGATCGGTTTATCATGGCGTTTTGAAGGAACTTGGTTCTTGTCTTTCCTGATGTATACAATTTTCACATCTGGATCTTCAAAATCCTCAGATGCGTACTTGTGTCGCAATGCTTCGACGAACGTCCGTGGAGGATCAGATCGCCGAGTAGGCCTCACGAAGGAAGCAGCAGTCGGAAGTTTGCTCACGCCTGAGGAATTAGCACACGTATCAAAGGCTTTTCTAGGGGCGGTCAGTTGTTGAAGAAGATTATTATATTACATTCAAAATATCTTATGCCAGCATTCTCACCAGAATGCTTTCCTCTTGTTGGATCGTCCCACTCAACACCTAACCATTCACCTGTCGTGCCTTTCACTTCTCCGAAGTATCGGACGGTACAAAGTTGTCCGTCGAAGGATAGGCGTTTGCCATTATAAAATTTTGTTGCCATTTGTATACTAGCAACCCAGCCATCTCGCGAACGCGAGATAAGTCAGCAATTACTGGTAGTAGCAGTAAGGATACGCGTAAGGGGTGTAGGGTAGAGGTAGAGCAAGATTGGAAGAAAATTAGAGTTCCTCACGTGATCCGCCAAATTGAAGGACGAATAGGAGCGACTCGGTTAACTTCTCTATGTCTGCCTACGAAGCTAAACGGAAATTGAGGACTAGGCTTCAACCTGTGAGCTAGGAAAAACAATTCACCGATCTTGAGATGCGGCTCTGCGCGGCGAATTGTTTCAAGAATCTCACATTCAACCGCAAATCTCGTTGAACGTCATCTACGAACGAAGCTCGATCTGTTCCGGCACAAATAAAGGAACTTGCTTCTTTATATCGCCTAATATTAAGCCCCTCCTAACACCAACTTTACACGCCGCTCAGGAGGCTGTTGTGCTTGGCTGTTCTTAATCAACCATCATGGACTACCAGGTGCGTTTCCCTTCTCAGACTCTACTGCGCGATTACTTACAAGACCTATAGAACCGAGCTGGCTCCAAATTCGGCGGTGGAGGTGTGGCGTCGCAATCTGCCACGAATGCTGACCGCCGAGAACGTCTTCGAAAGCTTGCCCTCGAAACCATCGACTTAGACAAGGACCCGTATTTCTTCAAGAACCACGTCGGTAGTTTCGAATGCCGACTGTGCCTGACAGTTCACCAGAATGATGGATCGTATTTGGCGCATACACAAGGACGGAAACATCAGACGAATCTAGCACGACGTGCGGCGCGTGAGCAAAAGGAGGGCAGGGATAGAGAAGGTTTACTGCCGGGCATGGGGCAGAGCGTGCAAGTAAGGAGGAACGTAGTCAAAATTGGACGACCGGGCTACAAGATCACCAAAATTCGCGACCCGTTCACACGGCAGCACGGTTTACTCTTCCAGCTACAGTATCCCGAGATTACTCCTGGGGTTGTCCCTCGCGTACGGTTCATGAGTGCATACGAACAGAAAGTCGAGGATCCTCCCGACAAGGCTTTTCAGTATCTTCTTGTGGCTGCAGAGCCGTATGAGACTTGCGGGTTTAAGCTGCAAGCACGTGAAGTGGATAGGAAGGATGGCAGGTTCTGGACGTGGTTCGATGAGGATAGCAAGGAGTTTTGGGTTCAGGTTCTCTTCAAGACTGAACGAGAGGAGAGGTATAGTGGCGTGCCTGGTCTCGCACCTTCAGGACCACGAAGGTGAGGTTGTGGGAGGATACCCCTTTTTTCGGTTCTTATGACTACAGTAACTGGGCATTCAGGTAATTCCCTCTGTTACAGAGAGTCTTCCAGTCTGATTGTCATCAGGTAAAGTATCATTAATGTTCCTTGATGCTTCCTGGGTTCAGATTTGCGGTCAGTGCTAGAGTTAAAAAGATACGGAAATTCAAATATGTAAAGCTTAACAAATATGCCATAGTAATAGGAGAAAAATGTCGAATACGGCATACTGGTAGCGTTTTCTCAGGCTTACGAACTTCACGGCGACTTAGGATTCTCTCACCTAACCGGCTAGAGGTGAGTTGTATGTTGTTTCGAACCGACTTCCCGGAACGGCATCAATACCACCCTTGCATCTTTGACGACTGTCGTTATCAATCAGGACTAGGGTTGACCGAGACAGACGCGTGATAATGGCGCAGTTTCTCCCTAGTCGAGCTCGATTTCTGCGGGCTTATCCAATCAATAATTCTTCGGTCATATGATGGCTGGGGGCAGCGGTCCAATCCCTTGAAGTGGCAGGTTGATAGAGCCCCCCTCCACGGGGCGCCTGATCGCAATTCTCGCTGCAACAGAAGACAGGTTTCTCCGGGTAGAATTAACGCTGCTATACGATTGGGTTATATCACTTCGTTATAATACCCTTGCCTGGGGCTTTGGACGGAACGGGACGAAGGGGAAGTGCATAGTGATGAGACTAACTTTTAGTTCTGGCTGGGTCACAAAAGCGGGCCGCTGGCAAATTGCGGAGATTCAGAGAGGGCGCACAAGTCAAAAGCAAACATTGGAGCCATTGTTTAGGTTCCGTTGATGACACGGAGATCGAGCTCGTTGATCCGCCTATTCTTGAATTGTTGGCGCTGGAGGCGTTGGAGGCTTTGCGACTCTACGCCCCCCGAGTTGCTCCGTCCGGGGATCGTCGCATGTCTTTCAAAATCCACTTACAGCCTTTACCGAATACGGCTGTTTAGCCTTGACAGATTTGCAAGTGGATCCAATGTACGCGAGCCCCGAGCATCGCAGGATGAGACCCAGGTATGTAGACAGCGTCAGAAGGTGCTACGTTAGGTGGTAGCATCAAAAGATGCCGTGCATTTCTTCCGTCTTGGACGAAGGCTTGTCCGAACCAGCTTCGCAGCAGCATTGAGACAAGGGAGAAGGAGCACCTCACCAAGATTCTCGACTCCCTCTTGGCTGAGGCTTTGTAGCATGCCACGGAGAATGCTCCTAGCCCGTACATGTTGACATAGAATTCACCCATCTCTCCACTTGCTTTGTTGCTTGCTGCTAACTTGGATACTCCATGGAAGCAGTCAAAGTTTACACTCTCACCGCCAAAGCTGTGCAGCCTGGTTTGCCACACTATGAGATAGCAAGAACACAGTGATGACTGGACTTTGGTAGGCACGGTGGGGCTTGGGTTGTTGGGCTAGCCGACCGACTGTCATCCGCGGACTGTCATCCGCGGACTATCATCCAGACACTGCCGAGCATACCACCCATGTTTCTGGGCCTCTGAAACCAAAAGCCAACTCTCCTGTAACTGGGACTATCGGGGCCTTCCAATCCAGAATGTACAGCTTCAACTCTAATGTCGTCACCTCCAAGGTTGCTTTCCAAACCTAAGGTTCGGTGAGCTAAGTGTTTACTTTGGTGCTCTAGTCAGATGACCATTATGTTTGATACCCTTGAACGACACGCTAGCAGGACGAATGAGAAACTAGCTAACCGCTGAGGATTATGCTCGGCATTTTATCACTGACAATGGCTATCCCCTTGATAGCAATCCAAATCCCCGTGTTAGATGACTCACCCGCTCCTTCGAGCATTTATTTGTATCTATCTGTGTGTGAGTCTTGGACGGATCTAGCTAACACAAGGCGAACTCGTATTCGACTCCCGTATGAGAATCCGAGGGAGCCGGTAAGAATATAGGACACTTCTTGACCATGCCCATGGGTTGTACCTTAGCCACTGTGGCTATCTTTGCTTGTCCCGGTGGAGATGTTCGCAATGCTACCCTATCATCACGAGGATCTCAAACCAGGGCGATCATTTTTGTTTCATCCTAGAATAGTAGCTTCCAGAAGCCTCCTCTACGCGTCGTAGACAATCTTAGCAGCGTGGCGCGTAAGGAGGCTACCATCAGAGTCAGAGATGTCCCTGTAGACGAGGCAGATGACAAACCTCTGTTCTGAGACATAGTCCACCGTTGCACCGTCTGCAGGGCTTTTGACTTCTAGCGCAACATGGAGTCGTCAAAGAACACGGCCGCACGAGCCGCAGAGCAGACTGCAACGGGAGCGCAGCGAGGACTCGCGCGGCGAAAGGTAATATTCTTCTCTGACCGCAAAACGCCATTGGGTTTTCGGAAGTCCGTAGTTCTCGTATCGGGACGCGGGCCGTGTGCTCTCTGCCACCGGATTGTGTTATACGGTCTCCACTGTCAAGTCCTTACGCAACAAGAAGTGTATTAAAGTCATGGCAAGTCGTGGTGTTTAGAATGCGGGAGATGGCGCTTCAAGCCGTCCAAGGCTTAGACGGTGGCGTGCGACGGAAGCGATGCGAGATACAGGCATGTAGGTAATGGATGGCCGCGTAGATCTATTGCAGTACAGGCCCAAGGGCTCGACTTTCGCTCTGCCCCGGTCGGCGGCAGCGGAAGGACATGAGCAGATTGCCGGATTTTGCGATGATCTCCGCGCAGGCTGATGACAGGATACGAGCAGGCTGCTGCATCTGGCTGGGCGGCGGATATGGGGCGACATGGCTATCGATTGCTTTGCCAGAACTAATAAATCGAGCATCTTAATTCGGATGCTGCGACAAGCATCAGGCTCGCATCCGCAGCGGCGGCGTAGGCCAGGACCGGAGAAAGTCAGACGATATGGGGTGCCTCTGTTGATAAACGGGTAAGGGTCCAAGGGTATTGGGGGCGCTCAGGATATCGAGAGAGGATTTGCTGGGTGAATTTGCTGGAGGGGCATGACCACAAACCGTAAACCACGGCCGCCCGCTTAGAGCAGTCGAGGGCTATCAAGGGCTATCAAGGGCTGTCAAAGGCTGTCAAGGGCTGTTAGCAAGTCGGCAGTTTCAAGGGCAGGCGATGATTCGACGCGCCGGCTGGCTGACCCCTCTTTTTCCCCAGCTTTGCTCAATCAGCGTGTCGACGTGCCCGTGAGTGGTGGAAGCGACCATGTGGCGCCCTGCACCTCTGCCCACCACATCGCACCCACCCTACGCCTACCTTGCGCCTCCGCTGCGCCGGCCCTATGCCCAGCCTGGCCCATTATGGCCGCTCTTGTAAGTGCTGCAAACCAGATAGGCATCGCCCGATGATGCGCTGAGCAGGCCCCCCAGCAGTCCCCGGCCCACGCTGGACATTTGGTCGCCGAAGGAGCCGCTTGGCCGTGGGCGTATTTGGCTCGTCAATCGAGCAATGACAATCCAGTCTCTTTGATTCCCGATACGATGGCCTGCGCGCGCGCTGCCCGCTGCATCCACCATCCTATGCAGGTCATATGCGCGTTGACTTGCTCGATGCTCACTCAAACAAAGCCGTGAGCCTATGCCTGCTTCTTGCTGCCTTGCGCTGTGTGAAAGGGCCACTTAAGCCACTGCCTGACCGCACACCCTTCCTGTCCCCAAGCCCTCTCGTCTGCATTCTGGACCAACCCCGTCCCTCAGAATCCTCCCCACCACCCCCCACTCCCCGGGCCGCAGCAGCTGGAAGTGCTCAGAGGTCCCCCCAGCTCTGTTTGGCGCAGACAGGCCTCGCTGAGACTCGCCCTCTCCGTCCATTTGCTCGCTACTGCCCGCTGCGGATCGCCGTTTGGGCATCCGCCTTTCCTGTCTGCACTTCTGCATCACTTGCTGCCATCCTTCCCTTGCTCCTTGCTCCTTGCTCCCTGCCCGCCAGCCTGTCGCGCGCAGCCTCTTAGCCCAGCCCAGCCAAGCGCCCGCCGCTACCCTCGATCCCAAAAGGCCTTGATAACGTCAGGACCGCGGGCAGCGATACAGCACGGACAGCTGCCTCCAGCCTCACGAGAGAGACACAGCCAACCCCATTCGGCGACGCTGATTAGCCGCAAACGGCGCGCCGGTACAAGTACATATTGACTGGCACGACTGGCCCGCAGCATATTGTCGAGGATCCCGACGGGAAGCGTTGTGCGCAGCACCCTCTCCACCAGTTCGCGCGGCACGGAAGACTTTTCTTTGGCTCACATCCTTCCCGGGCTCCCAGGTTGTCACGGGAATCTCGCAGCTGTCGGGACTGTCGCAACCCCAGTGCCAGCCAGAGCGCGCATCAGGCGGGAAGACCCTTACGGCGGATGAACTGAGCGTCGTCCAAGAAAGCCGTCGCCTGCCCGTGCTCAGGGCTGTCGTCTGTATGTATTCGGCCGTCTGGCTGTCTGTCACCATCCGCAGTCTGCAGTCCGTCTATTTTTGTCTATTTTTGTCTATTTCTGTATAGAGCCTCCCAGCTGCACACTACTACGGCCAGTCCTCACGTGGGAGGCGAGCCACTACCACATACCCCCCAACCACTGAGCAGCCGCGCGGACTCAGCTCCTGACGATGATGCTAACATCTGGGATTACCAGCTAGCACGTCTGCTCCCCGTGGTGGTGATTCGGGGCGCGCCTTTCGTTTCGTCATCGCGGCACGGGCCTGCCTGAGAGCTGCCTTTCTCGCTTGTTGCACCGCGCTTCACCAGACTTCCGCGACCTTGCATCAACCACACACGGCCACTGCCACGGTCAGCATCCCGCCCCATCTGCGAGCACACCCGCACATCCTATTAGCAGCGCATTGCATGCCTCTCTCCGCAGAGACCCATCGCTAGGGTCCCGAAGTCCCAACGCCAGATCTCGATAGCAGATGCTGATTAGACCCGATCATACCCGCCGGGGATTGTGCTCCCATCGACGCCAGCAGCTGCATCGCGTCCGAAACTGTCCATCCAAATCACTCAACCGCCTTGCGAAATCGCTTCACGCGCGCATGCCATCTAGCGCGACCACTACTTCACCACTACAATTGCTCTTCCTGCGTCCTCGGTGACCATCCACTCCACTCAAAGCACACCGCCCCGACTTGGCTGGAGCTCTGACCAGAGCAGCCCGCAAGTTCGGCCGCGAACCGTGACTGGCATGTACTCAATGTCGCATCCGGTTTCGGCCTTGTCAAATGGTGGCCTTGGAAACGGCATGATGGATGGCTCAGGCACCATCAATCCGGCCGCGCTGAACTCGTCAGGTATGCTGCGCATTTCCCCTTCACCCATCAGCGAAAACTTTTGCGTACATTTAGCGATAGAGGCCTCCCCCCTCTGCATCACCGTAAATACCTACTCCCCGTTACATCCGCTGCATCTTCCCGTTGATTATGAAACTCGCTGACGTGACGGTGACTCTCCAGGTGTGCTCACAGGTCCACATCAAACAGTCGCGCCCCAAGCCAGCCCCCGCGGAGTAAAACGCAGTCGCTCACCAGATACTTACGGAGACGTGCCATCAAGTGATCGGGGCGATGAAGGTGTGTACTCATCATCTGCCAGTCTGCGGCTCCCTGCAGAACTTATCAGAAGCTAAAAGTGAACTAAATAACTGACACGCCACGAAACAGACGAGTCCAAGCCGCGAAAGCGCGGTAGGCCACCAAAAACAAAGGTGTCGGAGAGTCCGCGCTCATCCACGCAGCCACCTCCAACGCCATCTCAACCGGCGCCCGCTCCAGTACAAACACCACAGCTTAAGAATACATCTTTACCCCAAACATCACCAACGCAAGCATCTCCGCCTAAGTCAACACCAACCAAAGGAACTGTCATCAAGGCCCTCCCGACAGTCAGAGACCACACCACTGATCAGCTAAATCCAGAAGGCGACGAGTACATTCCTCGTGAATACGACGATGCCGGCGAGAAGAAAGTCACGGCTACCGGCCATCCACTCGACGGACGAGAATATCGGTGCCGGACATTCTTCGTCCCGAACAGAGGAGATAAGCTGTTCATGCTCGCTACAGAATGTGCCCGCGTTTTGGGCTATAGAGATTCTTACCTTCTTTTCAACAAGAATCGATCCTTGTACAAGATTATTGCTACTCAGGCAGAAAAAGACGACTTGATTCACCAAGAGATTCTGCCATATTCTTATCGTTCCCGCCAGATCGCTATCGTGACGGCTAGATCAATGTTCCGGCAGTTTGGGAGCAGACTTATTGTTAATGGTAGGCGAGTTCGTGACGACTACTGGGAAAGCAAAGCCAGAAAACAAGGCTTTACTGAGGAAGATGCTGCTGGAGAGAAGAGACCGGGAGCGGCAAAAGCTAGGGAGGCAGCAGCGGCTGAAGCCAGCCATGCACATTCTCTAACCTCGCTACCCCACGGAGAGATCATTTACAGCAACGGGCCGACAAATCCGGATCATGGAATTGGTGGCATCAACCCAGCTACATTGGCTCCTTTGCCGATGATTAACCTTGCTCCTACGGATGATTTGCGACCAAGAGACTACAGCAATGTTCAGCGTCCAAGACATGAGATATCTGGGGCGGCCTATCAGGATCGTACGCAACCTAGTACTGCGTCGGAAATTCTCAACCAAGCAGCACAGACTGCTGAATTCAACAAGGCCCTCGGGGCACAGAGATCAGGCCGAGAGCGATATCTGAACGACTACTGGAAGCGACCGCACGAGGCTACCGTTGCCTCGCCGCAACGTCAAGGTACTGTGGATGGCGAGAGCATCCCGCAAGTTTCACAAGCCATCCAGTCCCCGCACTTATCGTCCAGTGCTACGGCGGTCGGGACTGGACAGCATAACATGGTCTCTCATCCTCCTCAAAACCAATCACAGATGATGACACCGCAGTCGTATCCTCAGCAGCCGCATCCGCAGAATCCTATGGTCCAGTCACCTATTCGCGCAATGCACCAGCCGCTTCGGCCGGAGCAAATGCACCATCGTTCGCCTGGTCTCGGGATGGGTCCTGGTGCAACTCACGGTCAGCCTGGAGGATATGGATATTCACCGGGGCAGATGTGGCCTCCAGGTCAACCGCAACCATCGCCTCTTTCACAGCATCACAACATGCAGCAATATGCACAACATCCCCCACAGCAATCTCCACATCCGCAGCAGTCACCTCTTCACGCTCCTCCTCAACTCCATCAATCTCAAAGCAGTGGATCTATGCACGGAACGCCGATGCAACAATATGCTACAATGGGCGCTATGGGAAATGCCGGCTATCCTAGTATGGGTCGTAACCCTTATCAGCCTAGTCCGAGCCCACAACAATTCTTACACCAAAGTACAGCTACGCAACAGCCAGGTATGCAAGGATGGGCACCTGGTCCTCCAGGCCCACAGCAAGGCTGGCAAACATTTTGAGAAGATTGACTTCTCGCGGAATATTTACATCAAGATCTCGACTGCCTAGTAGATCTCCATGGCATGGCGGGGAAAAACTCGGACGGTCGAGCCACTATTACAGCATATGAGCCTAAAGGATTCCCTTAACAGGTTCGGAGGGGGGCAGGGAAAGGCGTTGGGCCCATATTTTCGAAAATTCACTCCTGGAAGACTCGGTCGTTCGTTCCGGTCGCATCATCTACATTTCCTTATCTCTTTTTTCTTCTTCATACCCTGTACATTATGCACAACACTTACACCTCTACTTTACTTCCATTTCCGTTTCTTAGTACATTCTTAATCACCCCTATTTCTTTGGCATGGTTGCATTGGTCACTACTTGTAAGGCTGCATTCTGGTTTCGGGCCCGTTGGAACTGTCATTATCTGCGGGTTCTTCCTTTCCGTAATTCCTTCCCCATCTCTCTTCCTTCCTCTCCGGCTTTGCAAGGTCGGCCAAGCAACAACGACGGACATGGAATGTACGAGGCAAAAGATTGATCTAAAACCACTTGAAACGAAATGGAGAGGATGGAGACACGAAATATGTCTGTTCGGCATGGCATGTAGCACACGATGGGGCCATTTTAGGAATTTCTTTGACATCTACAAGCACTGCTCTTTGATGTTTTGACTCATGCAATTCAGTTTTGTTACTCTATCGCACGTACCTGCATTTGCCGTTTTTCCTGCATAGTCCCCATACCATTCGCTTTTGTGCTTTGTCCGCTGCGTGGTTTCAGGCTCGTTCCGTCTGCATTGCATGGGTATCTTGGAACATTCTCTCGGAGGCTTTTCCTACATTGTGCTTACGCTCTCGCAACTTGTTTTGATTGGGTGGTCCCCGCCGCGCACACGGCTGGGTGATCGGGTTTCTACCCAAAAACGGGTCTGGTACGCGAGGCTGGGGATGGGGTGGGCGGGAGGCTTTTCGAACCAGGCTCTTCCTTTTATCAAAAGACGTGGTCCTTGTCAGGTATATGTGTGCTTCTGGGAAGCCGGGTTGCTTGACGGTCTGCGTGCATGCATGCATGCGGGCGGCTTTGAGCGTTGGAACTTTTTCTCCTCTTGTTGCGTTGACTTTGCTACTGTTGCTGCTACCGTTGTTGAGGGTGCATTGAGCTCAGACGGGGATCTGAGCAGGGCGGGGTTGGGCGGGTGCTATTATTGCTTATAATTATAATGTTATTTTTTATCCCCCTGACTGGTTTGGCTGGTGGGTGGTGGTGCACGGTCCTGGAAATGAGAGAGCCTGGATTGCTTCAGCGCCTTTTATTTCGACCCGGGAACGTGCGTAAACCCCAGGCCCGGTGTGCGAGTGTGGAGCAAGGTGGCTTTTTACGCGTTATTAATGTGGGCTTTTGGATTGGTTCAGACATTGCTGGCAGGCTGAAACGCAATATCTGTCTGAGACGCTGTGGCTTCACGACACCAGGGAAATCCGATCCGACTTGCCCAAAGTGACTTCGTGATATTATTGGCGGTCTGAACGACAAGCGTATCCAGTCGCGACTACTCCAACGATATTTAGATGGCTAGCGAAATCTGAGAGGGTTCAAGAATCGCTGAGCGTGGCTTCATCTCCTATGGAGGCTCAAAATCGCAGTAACTGGGGAAAGTAGTGACTTCACTGTTGCGACCAAGCGTTTGAATACGAATGCTACAAGCAGCCCATTCTCGAGCTCGACTATTCTCCCCTCAAGCGCAGAGTAAATAAACTGTGCGAACATGGCTGAGGCCTCTAATGAAATAATATACTAAGCTGTAGACAGCGTATAGTAGCAACAGATACACGAATCCCTCCCGCGCTCACTTACTCAACCTTTCATTTATCTTACCAGCTACGCACCGCTCCGCACCGCGCCAATACTAAAACTAGCACTGAATCTCCAAACCCCACCCTCGCCGTGGACTTCAGCACACTCTTCCCAACGCTTCACCTGCTCACCCAAAACTATACCGCAACCACTCCCCCACAGCCCTCAAGCTCTCCCACCTAACCGTCTCATCCGGCTCCTGCATAAGCTCCATAACGCGGCCCTTCAGCCCCATCTTCTCCAGCAAGGCGCGCTTCTCGGGGACCTCTTTAACGAGACAGGCGACGTCATTGCAGCCGATAGCCAAGACCTGCTTGTCGGAGTCCCAGGGCTTGGCCAGGATGGCAGCGAGGGCGCGGGGCAGCTCGGCGTGGTTGTGGTCAAAGATGCGGCGGGCGTTCTCGCGCCAGAAGGCCGGGTCGCGGTGCGGCGGGCTCCAGCGCAGGTGCCCGCTGTGCAGCTCCGCCGCGTACTCGTCGAACGTCGTCTGCGTCTTCGTGTACTCGTCCAGCAGCGTCGTCAGCGCCTGCAGGTCTTCGAGCGCGTCTGGGTCCGTCAGGTACCGCGATCGGATGTTTGAGAGCTGCGCGGGTACTCGTGCCAGCACGGCGATGGGGAGGAGCGTCTTTTGGTTCGAGGTGAGCAGGTTGAGGAGCGTGGAGAGGAGGAGGCGCGTGGTTTTTTCTTTGGGCGACAGGCGGAGGAGCTGCACGTAGAGGATTATGATGTCGTGTTCGCTGGGGAGTGGGTTGGTTTAGAAGAGTGAGGAGTCGAGAAGTTGATCTACTTACTCGTGGAGCCCGTCTCCTACTAGTTGGCCTTCAAAGCTGAGTTGCCAGATAACGAGAAGAACATGGTATAGCAGTTGCAGGCCAACGCCGCCGGCGATGCCTCCTTCAGGAACGCTGCGGGCGCTGGTGCCGCTACTCCACAGCATCGAGTCTGTGTCTTTCCCTGCGCCAGCTGCAGTGCGCATGATGTCAATCAAAGGGTTGAGGGTTTCATTCCTCTGCTTCCAAAATAACTCTCGGGACTTCTTAGTGCGTAACACGGCCGAGTATCCCTGCACAGCAATATCTTGGAATCCAGCATCAGAGCTCTTGGAGAGAGAGGAGAGGTAGCTGTAAAGCTTGGAGAGTGCCTCGTCTATCTGGTCGGTGTTCTTCGAGGCTGCTGTGAGGGCGCGTGATAGCAAGCTGGAGAGGACAGCGGAGGCCAATAGCGGAATTGGGTCTTCCGCGTTCGGAGAAGCTTTCAGTAGAGGCAGGAAGGGTTGAAACGGCGCCGGGTGCTTTATCAGAGCTGTCGCGAAGCTTGGAATATCTAAATTGCCCCGTAAGTTTCATATACTTCGGAATACACCGAGCACAATAGCTATATGGGAGCGCGAGCCTACCATCAATCAAATCCCCAGTCAGGACAAGCATATACTGTGCTATATCCGGCCTTTTGGATGCAGCATCGAAGATGCTGGGCGAATATTTACCCCCGAGTAAGAGTGTAGTGAAGCTGTCGACATCTCCCTCTATCGTCTGCTTCCGTTGCTCTTTCCGTACCTTGTCAATTGACTTGATCTTCTTGAGGTCTGCATCTGTGATAGTCTTTGCCCGCACTGCTCCTTCCCATGATATGGGCCTTGCACGGGTGTTATTTTGGAACGAGAGGATGTAGGTAGGAGGATCCAGCGACATGGTGAAAGGGTTTGCTGGAGTATTATATCTGCGCCAGGGCGGAGTGGAGAGTTGTTGAGGTGGGCGAGGTGCGGGCAAGCTCTTTGCTTCTTCTAGAGCGTCGCTATCAATGCTTGCTCGAGCTCCGCCGTCATGAAGCCCAGGCTTAGTTTGCAGTGTTTGATCGGTCTTGGCATCCGCTTGGAAGAATTGCATAAAACAAACACCAACCGCTACATCAACCTTGACATATCTAGGACTAATCTTCCAACTCAGGTGGATATTTAGCTGCGCAGTCCTAGATATTCTCTTTCTGTAGTTTCGCCATGACGAGTCTGAAGAGATCATTTGCGTCTGATTCTGCGCCAAACCTTTCAAGCAAGGTCTATGTCAGATCCACGAGAAGTGGCAAAGTTCAAAAGATCGTGAGGGAGCTCTATCTGCGTCAGGATATTCCCTGCTCGTCGAGGCTATGCTCTATATGTTTAGAAGTTGCTCCTAGAGATTACAATAGTAAAGGCAGGGGGGCTCTCAAGATCATGCACGATATCTACTAACGTCATTTAGTTTCTCCGTTTGTTCTCTCAGATACTCCGGCTGGTACAAAATCCTTCCCAAATGGCCACTATCTCATCCCTGACACGAACGCTTTCCTTACTGGCATGGACTTATTCGAGGTCGAAACCGCGTTTCGGGACGTGATCATCCTCCAGACTGTGCTCGAAGAAGTCAAAAACCGTTCTCTACCTCTCTACCACCGTCTGATTAGCTTGACTAAGAACGAAGATAAACGATTCTTTGTATTCTTCAACGAGTTTCGCTTGGAGACCTACGTTGCCCGTGATCAGGGGGAAAGCATCAATGATCGCAATGACAGAGCAGTCAGAAAAGCAGTTCAGTGGTACGGTGAACATCTTCAAGAAGCTGTGAAAGCACGTGGCAAATCTGTCAGATGTCCATCAGTAGTCATGATCAGCGATGATAAGGACAATCTGCGCAAGGCAAAAGCAGAGAATCTGCACGCCCTTTCATGTAAGTTGAACTACATTATATTCACAAATCCTGCTAAACTAGTCATGATAGTATCGGATTATGTCTCTGGCCTGAAGAATGCAGACCAGTTATTGGACATGATTAGTGCAGGGAGAGAGCAACGAGAAAATAAGTCGGCCAAAGATGAGCGGTTCTACCCTGAAGTAGGTGAAAATATTGCAGCACTTTTTTTTTTTAATTCCAGCTGACCCGGTGAAAGTATTATTCGCTCTCTAAGATGATCACGGGCGCCAAAGCAGGCACCATGCATCAAGGAATCTTCAACGTTTCTCCGTACAATTACCTTGAAGGATCCGTTCACGTACCAGCTTTCGACAAAGCGCTCCTTGTTCTCGGGAGAGAAAACAGCAACCGTGCTGTTTCAGGTGATGTTGTGGTTGTTGAAGTACTCCCAAAAGACCAATGGAAAGCGCCGTCATCTAAAATCATTGAGGAGGAGACTCTGAACAAAAACGATAATGCCGACGTAGAAGATGGTGAGGCGGTGATCACAGAGCGAGAAAGACGAGCACTTCAAGAGGAAGTCAAGAGAGTACAAGGCCAGAGCATAGAAGGACGACCCCAGCCTACCGCTCGAGTTGTTGGTATAATTAAGAGGAACTGGCGGCAGTATGTTGGACATGTCGACAAAGACTCTGTCAAATCTACTTCCAAACAGAGTCGCAGTCAACAGACAGTCTTCCTCGTTCCCATGGACAAGCGAATACCGAAGATCAGGATTCGCACACGCCAGGCTGGCGAGCTCTTGGGGAAACGGGTATTGGTTACGATCGACTCTTGGGATAGAGACTCTCGCTATCCAGTGGGTCACTTTGTTCGGTCTCTCGGTGAGCTTGAGTCCAAGGGAGCAGAGACAGAAGCACTGCTCTTAGAGTTTGACGTGCAATACCGACCATTCCCAAAAACCGTACTCGACTGCCTTCCGGCTGAAGGGCATGACTGGAAAGTTCCTGAGAGCCTTGCTGACCCTGGTTGGAACGGCAGAAAGGATTTACGGGACCTTCTTATTTGCAGCATTGACCCTCTAGGCTGTGTTGATATTGACGACGCACTTCATGCTCGACCGCTTCCGAATGGTAATTTCGAAGTTGGCGTACATATCGCTGATGTCTCACACTTCGTCAAACCGAACAATGCGATGGATAAAGAAGCTAGTATGAGAGGAACTACAGTCTACCTTGTAGACAAGCGGATAGATATGTTACCGATGCTCCTTGGGACAGATCTCTGCTCGCTGAAGCCTTACGTTGAGCGTTACGCATTCTCTGTCCTATGGGAGATAACTCCAGATGCTGACATTGTTTCGTCAAATTTCACGAAATCGGTCATCCGTTCTCGGGAAGCCTTCAGTTATGAGCAAGCGCAGATTCGTATTGACGACAAGTCACAGCAAGACGATCTTATTAAGGGGATGAGAACACTGCTTATGCTGTCTAAGAAATTGAGGCAAAAGCGTATGGATGCTGGTGCCCTGAACTTGGCGAGTCCGGAAGTAAAGGTGCAAACGGAGTCAGAAACTTCAGATCCTGTCGACGTCCAAACGAAACAATTACTAGATACGAACTCTCTTGTAGAGGAATTCATGTTACTCGCAAACATTAGTGTTGCAGGCAAGATCTATGAAGCCTTCCCTCAGACCGCCCTCCTCCGAAGACACGCTGCACCTCCAAAAACAAACTTCGAGGAGTTAGGAAATCAGCTGAAGGTAAAACGTGGAATGGAGCTGCGAACGGAAAGCTCGAAAGCACTCGCCGACTCCCTGGACACTTGCGCAGACCCCGCAGAGCCATTCTTCAACACCCTCGTCCGCATCATGGCTACGCGCTGCATGATGTCGGCTGAGTACTTCTGCTCAGGTACGCAAGCCTATCCGGAGTTCCGCCACTACGGTCTCGCTAGTGAGATATATACTCATTTCACGAGCCCGATTCGCCGATATGCAGATTTGGAAACGCATCGCCAGCTTGCCGCCGCCATCGATTACGAACAGCTAGATCCGAGTCCCCACAGCAAGGCGAAGCTCGAAACAGTCTGCAAGGATATTAATGTACGCCACCGTAACGCACAGATGGCTGGACGAGCAAGCATAGAGTACTACGTCGGTCAAGCGCTAAAGGGCAGAGTTATCGACGAGGAAGGCTTCGTCATGAAGATCTTCTCGAACGGTTTCGTGGTTTTCGTACCGCGCTTTGGCATCGAAAGTCTTATCAGATTACGGGATCTAGGCACACCCGAACCGGAGGCTGTGTTCGATGGTGAGAACTACGCCCTTACGGTGACTGGATCGCGCAATGTCAAGGTGGAACTGTTCCAAAAAGTGAAGGTTAGAATAAGCGATGAGCAGGAGGAGAGCACCGGCAAAAGGAAGATTAGATTAGCGTTGCTTTAGGGAGGTAAAAAGAACCGAGAGGTTGCAGATGCACGATCGAATCCTACGTGACGCCGTAATGCTCGTTCTTTTTGCTGATGATACGCGCTGGACATTCCTTAGCAGATTCTCGTTGAGCAAAAGCATCGTAGCGCTTTGAGACATCGAATAACCGCTCGGTATGCAAGGCAAAAAGCCAACAACTGTCACTGCCCGTCAATTGCGCCGAATTCCGGATTACTTTGACGGAAAATCTTAAAATTATGGCTTGCATGGTGACGTTTGAAGGAGAGAGGCTTTTCGCCAAGAGTCTGGACCACGATGCCATATTGGGCAAGTAAAGATTCGGCAGTGTGCGCCAAAAGCACGCAAGTAAGCAGCCATGCTTCACATGAAAAAGTAATACCCTCCGATCTCCTGCCTAAATCATGGGATATCAGGAGATTCTCAAAAGCAAGTCGCGTTTGTCCTGACTCTCTCCAGGTCTCACGGAGTTGTTCGGTAAGTCCACGAAGTCGTTTATCGTTTCTTTTCCCATAAGGCTATAATTTGGAATTCAATGCATCCCGTCTGAGACTAATGAGCGATCTCTGGGCGTTGATCTTCACTTTATGATCTAGCCATCTATCCGCAAGACTATCCGCAAGAACTACTCCGAATGGCGGATATAATAGGGCTTAGCATATCATAGCAAATCTTAGTATACCGTGGTGTAGAGGAACGCTGGGTTCGCGTTCAATGTCTTGGCATTTCTCGCATTCTGTGCAAAGGGCCGTGCGGCCCCATTCATTACTGGATTAATGCGGACGTAAATTGTAGATCTTAACTGCAGTGATATCACCCAACACCAACGCAAGAAGGGCTCTTGGAAAGTGGTGGGTTGCATCGACATCCAACATCATGGTAGGATAATCCCAAATGCTTTGCTGCTAAGGGGTCAGCCACCTTGGTAGTCAGCTACTATCGTGATGACGAATCCTTGAAGGATCCTTCACTATCGGGATTATGCAGTTACGTGACATTACATAGACATCTTGAAATAGCGTGAAATGGTAAAGATAAACGGGCACATGCGAAAGCGCATGCAGCTGTTTGGCTCGATAGTCGAATCCCCAGGCGTAGATACGACTTCACCCTACAAATTTAGGAGATCTAATCTCTTAGGTACGTCGGAGGCAGCTGATGCCCCCGCTAACGATTTGATGTTGGGCCGTACGCAGCACATGCCCTCATCTTTAGCCACAATGGCTGTGTAGCAATCGAATTACCCCGGGTTCCAACATCTTGGTTAAGTGAGTCTGCACGCTGATTGGACAGCCATTCATGCACGATGCAGGTCTTAATTGCAAGCATAGTCTCATGGCCAGGTCTGCATTTGACGCTTAGTGGACCTTTAACGACTCATTTGCGGCGCCCATGATGGAATGGCCTTGCAGAACTTTTGAGAACAAGTGATCTGCGTCTTTTAAGTCAGGGGGACAGCACGGAGGAAGGCCTCGAAGTTGCGCTGCAACATGTTTCGTTTTTGCGGGAGTGGGCGCTGATCGCAGTCCTTCAGTCCTGACTAGTTGGGTCAAGGGAGATGATCTCTTTCGAGTCCTATGTTTGCTATTCTGGACCGGGGCAGAGAACGGATTGGGAAGATCAAATGCCGATTTGAGGGAAGCTTGAAGCCATCGCCACAAGAGCAGGCCTGACTCGAGACTCAAAATGGATGATGTGCATGCGGCGCCGCAAGCGCCATTGGACTTCCCCAGCATATGCGAATATTTCTGGCCGGGTCCCGAAAGCCACCTGCAACGCTTCTGAAACCGCTCGGGCACAATAAGGGAAGGTCCAGAGCCCGGCGGGTTGTGGTGAGTTGTGGTGGTTTTGTGGTGGTTTGCCGTGTTTGAGCCTGGGATGAGGCTTCCGGGCGAACACAAGCGGAATCGTCAACGGCTTCATCACGGCAGGGATAGCAGGCGATGGTAATTACCGGTTGTCCATATGGGTTGCGTATGGATTGGCTCTAGACAGGCGACAACGGTCTCAACCTTAACGCAAATTTGTCGGCACCAAGTTACGAGTGCTGCAGGTTGCAGCTGCTGGCCCGGGGGTACGAGATGCGGGCGAGAGCCGCCGTCGTTTTCTTTCTATCGATACACCACAGCACCAACACTGCACCGGCGGCCACCACGACCTGCTCGACGCAAGGGTTACTCCGAGCTTGTGTCAGGGGCATCACCTGTCAACCGCGCACGCTGCGCACGCGGCACCCACCGTTGTGATGCGTGATGCGTTCTGCTTTTTTTGCCTGCCAGACACAGGAACACACGGCAAGAAGCAAAAAAGGCGCTGACACCTTGACACCAGCATTTAACCCTTTAGCGGTGGCTCGCCGGCCAGCTTCAAATCGCTCGGCGAACAGCGGAGAGGGTGCCTTGAAACGGTTTCCCATTCGATACCGCCACAGAGCTGAGCAGGAGGTTGTGGCGGACAGCAGCTAGTTACAGCCAGCTACAGCTCTAGTGCCTTCAGTCCGGCCTCCCTCTTAAAGTTGAGCAGTTGGAGCGTGTTGTGAGCCGGCAGCAGTGGGCGCCACTAGACTGGCAAACGCAGGATCGTGGAGTTGCCACGGCCTGCCCGGCGTCTCCTTGTCAAGCTGGCGTAGGCCAGAAGCGGAAACTACGGCCGCGCTGCCTATCATAGCCAGATGCCCTTTAACGCTCTGCGGGGAGTGGGGTGGCCTCAATTACTTGCCTGCTCGATGAGTTCCCTGCACATCGGGCTGTGGTAGTCAGGGCAGCGCGCACGGCCAGGACAGCCAGGACGGCCAGGACAGCCCGGGGCAAGGGTGAGTATAGTTGAGGATGATCAGGGCAGTAAAATTGCTCGCACATTTACCTCTTACTAGTGCCTACTTCACCGATACTTCAGCCTCCATACTGCACCAGACTGCACCAGACTGTGCGATACTATACTGCTTCTTGCCTTCGCTTATCAGGCCAAGTGCTCCGTCTTTTAAGCTTCTGTCCCATTCCCCCGTCGTGCGCCTCTTTCGTCTCCTGCTGCGTTTCTTTATTTTCGTCTGTCATATCGACCACCTCCACATTTATCATATGCAGCCTTCGTGGAACGAAGCGGGACGCGCATGATCAGCCGTCGTCCCTAACCGGTCGAGACTCCAGCAATCGACAAGTTCTTTTCATTCTAGGTCCCCATCTTTTGTCTTGGACGCCGAGCGCTGTCCATGACCTCCTCAGCCTCTTTTTGAATATCATGCCGCTGCCGCCCTGAACAAAACTCCGCTCTGCCGCCTTCAATTCCTCGCTCCCACGGGGATCTACTTCAAGGCTCTCCAGTCATCACTCGCCTTGCCTCGTGGGACCTTCACTGTCTTTTTCTTCTGCATTGTGGCCCAAGCCCACTGCTTCCCTCCACAACCACATTCCCAATCAGGATTTATCTCCTTCGCGTCTCTGCGCAGCAACACGCCACCGTTTCGGAGCTGTCGACTGAGATCACCCGTCTTTTTCTTAATTCGTGGTACCAAGGGGATTATCTTTCATGCGCCTTGCGCGCGAATCCCATCAACGATCATTCATGGTTTACTTGTCATCATCGACATCATTGCGCCTGAGCTTCAATATTACGACTTCTCTAGCCTTTTCCAATCTTAGGGATCACTGGACTTCACAGAACCTTCTCAAACCGATCTTTAAATATGGATAATACAATCTGGATCGTTTTGGGTTCTGTTTTTGGTGTCCTTGTGTTGGTCTTGATTGCAACGCTACTTTTGTTCTGTCGAAAGCGGTCCAAGAAGAAAGTTCGAATTTTCTCATTGCGCGCCGTAACTCCTCTGGACGATGCAGAATTCGAATCCTGGAGAAGGCCAAACACCTCGAAACCCGAGAAATATGGCATCATGCCGTCGCGACCAGCTGTTGTTCGCGCGAAGAATTCAGCAAATCTCTTTGAGAAAGAAGTCGCATTATACAACAGGGTCCACACGCCTCCTCAAACACCTCCAAAATCCGACACTCCTACAAGCTCGATCAAGCTACCAGACCACGCGCGACGAAAATCAAGTGTATCGATCCAAGATCGACCACCTACCCCATTCACTCCGGACGTGTCAGATGACGGCGATCCAGCTCTTTGGTTACCAAAGATAGAATCTCCGAGAAGTCGCGGGCACGTTCATTACCCATCTGTGTCTGAGGCTTCAGAATTTGATTTCGGCTTCAGTTCACCTCCGCGGCATAGCGACCGCTTTTCCGGCCAGTCCGAGAGACGGCTATACACAAGAGCTCGGCAGCATTCGTTGACATGAGATCCGCTTATGTTTACCAGGCGTTCGATAATTTCCTTTCTCTACACGTTTGCTCCATCAACTAAAGTGGTGGAGTCAAATCAGTGAATTACTACCTTCATATAACAAGGCCACAGCACCCCATTTTATTGTTTTTTTTTATAAATATTTATGTGGATGATTTTATGGCATTCGGGCGTTATATGAGACGCACTGATATTCGTGATACCTGGCGGACATTGCATATGATGGAAGACAACGGACTATATAGGTTTCTCCTATGTTACTCTTTCTTTCTTTGGACATTAGACTATGGCTTTGTACCAAATTCTGCTGTGCGGATGGAGCAAGTCCCAGCGAAATACAGATTAGTTACATGCCTCATTCTGGAGGATGAGTATCACAAGAAAGTATAAATACTCACGAGACTTTGCTGTTGTGTTGCTCTGGTGTTTCACGACCTGCCGAATGATGCCAAGACATGTATTATGAGCGAGGCGGATATTCCCATTGCCGGAGACCACCCATCATCTCCAACTTCATCCTCCCTTAATTACAACCACCAACAGAACCTCGATCGGTTAAACAATAATCAAATTCATAGGCATATTAAAATCGTGCCATATTATTAATAAAAAGACACCGCAAATATGGATTTCATCCAAGGTAAGCATTTGTCTAGCTTACCCACACCACTTCACCACCAACACAAAATCCGGCAGCTCTGCCAAACCGCACACCCTGCTAACCCAGCAACTCCCAGACTGGACATCCCTCCTCACGCAATACTCACCCTCATACCTCCGCACCTTCTACAGCTTCACCGCCACGCTGCGCGCCTACCTCCTCCCGCTCTTCAATCGCGTGACGACATCCCCGGACCTCGCCTCAATCGCGCTACTCATCATCATCCTGTTCTTCTCGCTCAAAATCCTCGACATGGCGTGGCGGGCGGTCCTGTTCTGGGTGCAGCTGGCGGCGCGGATGGTCTTCTGGGGCGCGCTCGTCCTCGGCTCGCTGTACGTCTGGAACCGCGGCATCGACGGCACGGTCGACGATGCGCAGGAGCTGGCGTTGTACTGGGCGGACCAGTACGCGTATTACCAGCAGCAGGCTGAGATGGCGAGGAAGCTGGGGGCGCAGGGCAGCGGCGGCGGCGGCGGCGGGTATGCGAGGAAGAGGAGGGAGGGATGGAGGTAGCGGGTTGGTTGTCGGTTGGGGGAGATTGAGGGTGTTTGGGAATGAGGGTGTTTTGATGGCGTTTCAGGGGCCTTGCATACAGTGTCGGAGTTTTGGGATTGCATGGTTGGAGATGTGGGTTTGACTTGCGGAGCCTTTTACCACATGTTCAATTCAAGATGCTGTTGGATCACTGGCCTCTTTATTCCGTGCGTTTCTGTCGAGACGTACGCTTTTATTCACTATGACCACCTAGGAGTCTCCACGTTAGTAATATGTTTTTTGGCCCTTAAAAAATCTTCGTGTATCCAGTATGTTCTTTTACTGCATCTGGTCGACTTCAAGAGCAGCAGCTATAGTTAGGCTGAACGGCCATTGACGAAGTAAATAGGGTGAGGAATACAGCATCATGAACTGCTTAAGTAGGTTTGTGCTACATGAGACATAAAGACTATACATATACCACGCATTATATCGCTTGCCTAACCTTTGCACGACAACAGACGACAATTGCGCGGTTTGATGAGCTAAGGTACCACAATGACATCTGCTACGAACAGCCAAGCAGGGGTATTGCCCCCAAAAGCAGGCGGTTCCCCAAGGTAGCCAAGCATTGGCATCGTTGCATTGGATTTTGGGGTGCGCCAGACTTCAGTTCCACGAGCCAAGCCTGAGACCAATGACGACTGTATTGCAGTACCTAAATGAGTGTTTTATTGGTAGGCAATTTGAGGGAGTTTTATTCATCCTAGAAGTTCTAATAATACACGAGGTCTGGCGTTCCGGAACCGTCCAAATTTCTGGAGAAGTTGCAAAATACTCCTATTTGTGGAAAAATGGGGTATCTCCCTGTCATTCTGTGATCTAAGTTACAATGGTAATGAGAAGAGTTCTTTCAAAAAATTTAGAATTGGGGAGAACATTAGTGCCGATGCTTCCTACACCGCCAACCTGTCGAAATCTATCCTTTTTTGGTTTTATTCCGTCTGGGCAGCGAGATCCTTTGGCTTAATTATTCACTTGTTCCGGCCAATGACTCTAAACGGTTCGGTGGATTCAGCCAATACGGAAGGTCAGATGTGATTCAGTGGCAAATGCACCACGTGTTCACTAACGGTAGTCTCATGCTGCCCTTCTCTGATTGCTTTCATTAACGGCGAAACTCAGACGCGTGGCATCTACTTCACCGCTTCTATCCTGGTACTATTGGTGACGTCCCGGCGACAGACAGAACGGATGCAGTCTCTTCACAGCGTGGCGGGTGACGTCTCCGTTTCCTTCCGTGGGGGATCTACGGTAAGGAGCCGAAACCACGAAGCTCGCGTAGAAATTTCGTTTGCCGGGGACGTTTCAGGTGGATCATACTATGTTTCTCAATTGGAGCGATCCGTGCCACGTGAGGTTGTTCCAGCGCGGGTTTTTCCGACCGTTTGGACTAATCTCGTGTCCTGAGCTTGAACGACATCTGTTCCTTGCTTGCGGGCCCGTATGGTTCGAGACACTCTGAGACGTCACATTTGCAATTCCCATCGCTCTGGGTGCTGAAATTGCTATATTGCTTTTTGCAAGTATCGAGATGACTCGCTATGGTATGAAACCCGCGCTCATGCGGATAGTAAAAGGGGTCACGGGTTGCAGCAACTGTTGGAGAAAAAGTTGGCTCTGAATTCTGGGAATATTCCATGGTTCTACTCGTATAGGGCTTCGGGCAGGGAATTGGACAGGGAATTGAACCGAGTGCCGATCGTTCTTGCTAGCGGAGCATGTTCCAGAAGAGGATCCGGAGCCGTTGAAGCTGCAGGATTCGCAGATCTTTTTTAGCGGTTTCGATTTTACGAAACACACCCCTTGTACCGTCTAGATTCGAGCATAGCTCCGACATCGATAATATCCTCATCAATCATCTAGCCCTTGATTATGAAATGATTCCTATAAGCGCCTACTATTTTAATACTCTTTCCCCTAGCAAGCTTCTTGACTAGTTATCTCTGATTCACGAACGCCGCCTGAGATCGTTGAAGACACAATGATTCATGATCGACTTATGCACGTCACGCTTAGGAGCGATGAACTCCAAAACCGAAGTGCCTTGAATCGGTTGAAGTAGCTACGAACGGTTGCTTCGCAAAGTTGATATTTCTGAGTTTAAATTGTGCAAATCCGGTCTGGCGCACATTCCCAGCCACCCAAGCCACTGCCTAGCCACCCGTTCCTCTCTGGAGCTCGGGCGTCATTTCAAGCGGCAAGTATCATGGCAAGCTGCTTTGCTCAAGAAAGGCCAATTACTTGAAGATGGCTGGTTGGATGAGTTTCATAGCGTCTGCCTTGGGACCTGCCACCGCGATTATAATGTATACCGCCGTGTTCCTTTCTCCCCAGCTTCAATACTCCTTCGCTCTCGGAGAATTACCATAAGTCTTGAATCCAATCAAACACCTCGTGCACCGCTCATCAGTTGCTGTTAAAATGCGGCTACAAGTGTTCACTGTTGCTCTACTGAGCTCGTCTGCTCTTGCAGCAGGCCCAAATCAGAGGCGACAAGCGTAGGCCTCCACTACTTGCCTTCGACAAACTCCAGCAGCTAACAAATCCCAGCACCAACGCGCAAGAGTTCTCCTCAGCGGCCAGCCAGCTCATCTCCCTCTACATTCCCGCCTCAGTTCAATCTGCCATCGCTAGCGCCGCTTCGCAAGCCAGCGTGACGGGCGACCCACAAGCCATCGTCAACTCGGCCCTCGCAGCCACGGTAACCCCTAGCTGGTTCACTGCGATACCGACAGAGTACCAGCCGAACATCAACTCGCTGGAGTCGGCGATCAGCGATCTAAGAGGCGCGGCAGCCACGGGCATCGCGGGCGCGCCGCGGGTCACGACGGCGACAGACTCGGCGGGGAGCACATACGTGACGACGATCCCGGGATCAATGAGCATTACGGGTTCCGTGACAGCGTCGCTTAGCAGCGTGATATCGAGCGTCGAGAGCGTGAGTTTCATATTCTCCTCCGGCCAGCCCTAAAGGAGTCTATACTAACGAACAGCAGTCCGCATCCGCCACAGCATCATCCGCCCTCGCCAGCGCATCGAGCGCATCGTCCTCTGCGGAATCCTCCGCCTCCGCCGCTGTAAGTAGCGTGTCCGCAGCGGTGTCGCGAACGGTCTCTAGCTCTAAGTCTTCCGGCTATGCGGCGCCGACCCAGGTGCCCATGGCGGCGGCTGGATTTCTTGGGTTCTTGGGTATGGTTTTGGTGATATGATTAAATGGCTTTGAATGTGTAGGATGGCATTTGGAGTAATGTTAACGGCTTTACTGGGAATAATGAGCAATGTATATGAGGATATCTTTAGGTTGTCGATATGATATTTCCCAGTTGTACAAATCTGGCTTCAAGAGTACTGGAAGATTTCAAACGGTACGAATATATTTATGCGATTTTCATGCTCGAATTGCGAGAGTAGCTTGGGCTGCATCTGAAATTCTATAGATAATATTTAAATGCAGCAAATATGCTTCAATGGTATCGCCACCACAAGCACTCTGGGTTCCTCTCAAGTTACCTCAGCAATTGAGATCATGCCTCGAAGGGTTCTAGAATCATCCAACCATACCTGTTCCCCGAACTTGATTTTACGTGATCGCCTTCCAGGGATCCTGCGCAGCACAAGGGTAACATGAACGGGTCAGACGGCCCTCCCTGCTAGTATGTTATCAAAATAAGCGATCCTTTGCAAAATGGTTGGGCTGTATTATTCTGCTAGCATACTAGCAGGGAGGGCCGTCTGACCCGTTCGTGTTACCCCCTTGTACAGGCCTAGCGAGGAACAACGCGCACCCGACGTCTTGGCTTCAACGATGTTAATAGGACTCCTCTAGTTCTAAAGCGCGAGAACTGGTAATTATTTCGTAATGTCTAGCGAGCATCATACTTCCACGCTATGTATTTTATAGGCGATTATTCTTAGTCCAGGAGTAGTTGCAAGCTAGTTGAGATGCGAAGCTGGATAACCAATGACGTAGCCAACAACAGCAATTGCTCTGGTGTCTTCACATACCGTCGTGCTCGTCCTTCACGATTCTTCATGTATTTCCCAAAGTATTTGCAATGCCTTCCAGTATACTAGCAGCCTTCTTAAGCGCTTTACAGACTTCGGTATCTGTCCTTACAATTTCTTATGGCCCGAGCTGCTAAACGTACACGAAGACGCACCAGACGCCCCAGACGAAGCAAAGCAGAACGGAAACGGCACCGCTTCTAGAAACGAGGAAGGCTACGACGGGGAGTAAGGCAGCGACAGCAGCAGCGATGACAGCCCCCTCACCGACGAATCCACCTCACTCCTCCCCGACTCCATCGTGCGCAATGGGTACCGCGCTGAGCGCAGGACGTACGAGTACGGCGAACACCGGTTCTCGCGGCTGCCGGCCTGGTACCAAAAGACGTTGAGCTTCCTGTACCAATTCTGCAACACGCCAGTCATCGGGGCCGTCTTGGACGCTATAATCGGGCTCGTGCCGCCGCTGCACCGCGCCTTCTTCGCCGACACGGAGCAGGAGAGCTACTCCAAGGCGTGGCTAGCGTCGAGTGTCAAGAATATCGGCGACCTGTTCGCGGCGCTGCAGGTCATCGTCGTTGGCGTGAAGCCGTCGCAGTCGCAGCGCAAGATGAAGCGTGGTGAGGACAGCGGCGCCGTGCCCTGGCGTCCGACTGTCTTCGCCATGTCCATCCGCTTCAATTTGTGGCCGCTGCCCAGCATTCCGCTGATCTGGGCGCTGGCTACGAAGACGTGCTGGTTGAGTGATGATCCGATACTGTCGTTCATTATGATGCTGATGCCTATGGGCCTACCGGCTATGCTAGTTTCTCTTTTCATTTTTAACGGCTTCCTAATAGAACGTCTGGTTTTGCTAATATCGTAACACTATAGGAAACTCACGGCACTGGCTGACGTGAACGGAAGCGGGGGGAAGAGAAGTTGAGCATCGCGAAATTCCCAACGGTACGAAATCCATATTACTCTCCCTAAGAGTTAACTCGCAATTACCTTCAAGAAAATGTGCTGATTGGTATATCTCGTCGCAGCTCTCGTACGCGATTCCGCCGCTCACTCGTTTCACCGTAGTTTGAGAGCACCCGAAGCGGCAGTTGGGTAGTAGATGTGGATCCTCTTGGTTAAAAAACGTCTCATTCGAAATATCATAATCTTTTTTTTCTCTCTTCGTGATCTCGGCTCGCAGATCTTGTATGACGCGTGCTTCCGTGCCTAGTTCGTGACTCATTGATCCTTAGTCACAAATATAAAAAGGACTTTGAACAAATATATCATAGCGAGGCGCCAGAAATGCAAAAAAAGAAACTGCAGTAGCTAAAGAAGGTTTCGATCCTTCGTCCTCCGGGTATCGTATGGAGGTTTCATATAAGCCCGGCTGTGGAGCTTGTTAGTATAGTCGGTGAAAGCAAGAGGTTGGATGTCACTTACTACGCTTCCACTGCGCCATTCAGCTGAGAGGACGGTGGTTCGCTTCAATATATATACCCATAGCCTTTGTTGCCTTGCGAAATATTCCCGCGTTCGGCGTACACAGATATTGTAGAGAATACGCGGTTGGTGTAAAAGAGAATGGCTTAACGTGCCTTTGAAGGGTATTTTGATCTACAAAAGCGAAGATGTCCTCTGGAAAAAATAAAACGGAAGCAATAGCTCCCTCACTCCCAAATGCACAAATAATCCGATTCTGGATGCCAATGGAAGAAAAGTACCCAGAAAACCCGCGGTCTTACCCTGCGAGGCCAATGTGCCTTGTCAAGGACCCCTCCAAAAGACCTTTATCCTCAAGCTGCTAGAATAAAACAAATCAACAGACGCCCTTCGCCTCATACAAGTGCCCACTACGACTCAGCACCGTCCCTAGTCCTCTATGCACCTCGGCCTGGAACGGCGCAAACGGCACTCTCTCACCGTCAATGCTGATATAGCCGTGCGCCTGGTTGCGGGGGATGATCCGGTACGCCGAGACCTTCGCGTAATCGACATGCGGCATGTCGAAAAAAGTGCCCTTCTCAATCGCCAGCAGCGACCTGACGGCCGTGAGGCGGGGGATGTCGCCTGCGATGCGGATGAGGTCGAGGCAGCCATCCGAAGGCAAGGACGCAGGGAAGAAGTTCGCGTCAGGTGACATGTAGGCCATATTTCCCGCGTAGAAGTTGCCGAGCTTGTCGTGCGGGACCAGCGTCCAGGACTCTGGCAGCGCGTCGTTGACAGTGCCGTACTTCAGCGAGAGGAGTCCAGCTGTGGGTGGAGGGATGGCCCGCGAGTCATGTGTGGGCGGCGCCTGCGATGTCTCATGGCTGTAGGCTTCACGAATCCCGGGCTTGTTGTCGATTTCGAGATGCAGTGCTATGTCGGCAGGATATAGCATTTTTCCTATCAGACGGACTAGGAAGCCGTACGTAAAGCGCGCGCTGCCTAGCCAGCGGAGGTGCTCCGTCCCGAGGTCGCTTTCGGCAACGATACCCACGCTTTGGGAGAGGAAGGAGATGGTGCGCTTGTCTCCTTGAGTGATGGAGACAAGATCGAGGGGTGTCTGTAGGCCTTTGACGACAGCGAGAGCGGCAAGGCTTGGGCTATCGGTGCCATTGAGGTTCAAACTCATTGCATTCCCTGAGCCACAGGGGAGTTGGACAACAGCAGTTTGAGTGAGAGCTCGCGCGGCGTCTTTCTTCTTGGCCAGCCCATTGAACACTTCATGAGCCACGCCATCGCCAGAGCAGCACGCGATCACGTCGAAGGAGTCGGTTTCAAGGTTTTCTACTAATTCAACAGCATGCCCCCTATATTTTGTTCGCTCGACGTCGACTTCGCATCGCGCAGCCGCGAAGATAGGTTCAATGTCCCGGACGTACAGCTTTTGCGCTGTGCCTTTACCGCCGAAAGGATTTACGAGCACCTTGATGCGTTTCTGCCGCTGTGATGCTCTATACGCGCGATCAAGTAGCTTCTCAACCCATGCTTCAATGAATGCGCGATCCGTCTTTTCCATTGTATAATTGATGTAGGCGACCCGAACGGTATCCTTTGATACTGTCTGCGCATAGCGAATTGTAATGTCCCATTCTACCAGCTCTGCCCAAAGAATGTTAAAGAAGGGTATCGCGCGCGTAGTTTTGTTCTCTACGGAGCGGTCAATATTCGCCAGGGCGCATGGCTACTGAAGTATACAGCGAGGTAACTCACTGGTAGGAATTAGACCACAGCAATTGGAAGCATCTCTGCTAATGGCAAAGCCTTCATCTATACTTCCCTGTCAGGCTCTGATATGGCTTCACACGCTTTGACTTACCGAGAACAATTAAGGAATCGGTGCCCAATGTCAGCGATGCATTTCTCCCGACGGCGAGAGTCGACCCAGGAGGAATGTCGGGCTGGGCCTGTTGCTGCGCTTGCGAGCTTGGAAGAGATGGGTCTTTGAAGGGATCATCATCATTGACGGGTACCGTCGTCATGATGGCAGCGTCGAAGCAGTATGCATTGTTGGGTGGAGGAGGAGCACGAGCGGTAGTACTTCTAGGCGTCGTTATGGTCAGCACGAAGCTGCCACTAGGGATGTTTCGGAGCTCGCGTCACGAAGAGAGCAACACGTCCACTCCATATATACTAGCTGAGACATAGTCCGCGAGGGAACGTAACATGTAGCATGTAACCCCCTAATTGCTTTGGGTACGCGGGGTGCTTATTGACTTCAATTACCCGCATTTGACTCTCATCTAAAGGCCCATTGCAGATACCACGTTTGCCTGCTCTAGAACTACAAATCGGGCATCTTTACTTTCGAAGTTTGTGAAATTCTTGGTTTTAGCGTTGGCCCAATTCCTAAAGTTCAAATCTCCCCTCCATGGTACTTGTTGTGTCCATACTCCGCTATGCTTGCACAAAAGAACAGCCATTCAGGCCTGTGTAAGACCTTGCACTACTACACATCTCAAACGTAACACATCATCTGGCTCTATAAACATTAAGACCTTTTTTCATGAAGGGCTTGACAAATGGCCTTGCGGCAAGCTCCTGGCCGCAGCGAAACGCCGAAGTAAGCCTCCTCATACTGACCCGCCGACCTTGTTGAGTCCTTTCAACGACCCTAGACTGAGAGCTAGGCCCTGAGATCGACTTCGAATTCGCACAAAACCAGTGATCGGTCCATCATCTCCCTCCTTTTCAATACTCAAGTTGGCTAGAGCATCCTCACCTAAGTGCAAGTTAGCAACCGCAAAAGTACAATTCCAGCTGATTACACTTACCGAAAACACTACGAGCGTATAGGTTCGCGCTTAAGAACTGACAATCACCCTTCATAGATGCCTCTGGCGTAAGGCAGCTCATGTTCGTACACGCCATAAGCTGCTTCAGGAACTCCCTTAACGACTTGGCTTTCGAATTGATATTAACCTTGTTTTCCCATTCGAACTCGGTCCACATGGTTCGGAACTGCGTCTCTGAGCAGTGAGCAGGTTGAATGTAATCCATGATATCCACGTGAACATCATTCAGAATCACTACGTTGCTTTCTACTCCCTTTTCTTGGTCGTAAATCACGTTGCCGAATATGACACCGGTATCAGTCGAGGAAACTTTGATGGTAGCTTGCACATTTAAAAAGTCATGTGGGCCTAAATTCTGCGTTATTGGACGCTCAACCACTTTAAGATCTCCAAGTGTGGCAAATTCCACAGAAAGGTTTTGGAGTGTTTCTGTCGTTTGATTGACGAGGAGAACATCTAGGACAATGTCAAACTGATGGACTTTGACGTAAGCTTCCGCATAAACTGAATCGGAGAATCCGGTAAGCTGGACGACTCTGCTCAGTTTCGAAGTGAGGTCTTCGGTGGCTGTGTCTCCGCCCGTTGCTTTCTCCAGATCGAGCTCAATCTCATCAGCTCCATCAACCTCCTTTTTCTTCAATTGTCTAATAGCAACGACATCATCGATCTGAACAGCAGACTTTGCTTTCTCAACGGCTTCCTTCGCCGCGCGTTTCTTCTCTTCGGTTTGGACCATTGTGCGGAAAGACTTTTTCGTATCTTCTAAGAATACGGCCTCTAGTTCATGTCTTTGGCCAAACTCGGAAAGAGACCGTACACACGACATGATCCGATCTACTGAATCCTCATCGATGGGTTGCTTGACAAAATTCGACTGGCCAACTCGGATTATCGAGATCATTATGAGCTAGGAGAGTTAGTAAAGCTCAGTGTCATCAACAATACTAACATACCATGGCCTCGGCACGCAACGCGTTGGTGCGGGCGGTGTCTTTTGATATTTCCGAATGCCTCATGACAAGTTTCGTGAGTGTACTAGCGAGGACAGTGGCGAGGAAAAAGTCTCCATCTAGGATCAACTGCCGCAATGGAGGCTTCTGTGCTGCTTTGACTGCTTCCAGTTTGGCTTTTGCAGCAGCAGATGAGGTTAACGCGCTTTCCGTGGCATATGTGCTTTGGGACGGGTTAGCCATGTGAAACTGGTTTTTGAACAATGTTCATACCCATCTGCAAGCACTTTTCGAGATCCTGTCGGGGCTGAAGGCTTGGCATGGCCATTGACTTGTCCTGCGGGATCTTTTTCTCCATCGTTGACGTCTTCTAGCAGCCGCTGCTCCGAAGCAAGGATTGGGATTTCTCCGAGACTTGAGCGGATTTGCTTCCACGTTTCTCTGATATCGCTCGCCTCGAGACTGAGCCATTTGTTAGCAATTACTCGCCAATCTAAGAAGGCATACTACTCACGAGTATTCTCCTAGAATCCATAAGACGCCTCTATACACTTTGCCGGCCCTTACTTCGCTAAGGGTAGATACGAGCCGTTCAACGATAGATCGCCTAAGATTGGGGAACCTCTCAACAACCTCTTTCACAAAGCTAATAACGTCCACAGCAGAAGCATTGTTGAAATCTGAGATGAAGTCCATGAGTGATCCTACTACGCTTGCTGCGACTTCGGGGAATTTAATTGCGGATTGGTGGATGGATGAGATCAAAAGAGACCGATACTCAGTATTCTAAAACTCGATTAGATTGGTTAAACTTTCAGTAAATTGGCCATTCCCTACCTTTTCATATTGCTCATCCACTGTTTTAGATAGTTCTTTTTTCAAGAGCAGGACGACCTCCTCAACATTCCTGCTCGTCACCATCTCAAGGGCGAGATTGAGCGCTTTTCTCCGGACGTCCAAATCTGGACTTGATAGGACGCGAAGGATTTCCATGGTCAAGTCATCCAAGACAGCGTCATTCTTCTGTCTTAACTGGTCAACTTTTTCCAGAACTATCAGCTTGACATTGTTATCTGGCTCCTTGATGGCTAGCTCAATGAATTTTGAAGCAGCGGCTTTGACTGCAACCGGGTTGTTGGTCCTATTAAATTTAGTCAATATTTGTGGTGTACTGATATGGTCGGAGAAGGCATAAGGGGCTTACAGAGCAGTGAGAGATGAAGCTGCCTCGTAGATCACGGTAGATTGTGAAGATTCTACACAGTTTTAGTATCTTGAAAGCCTTAAAATCGACTAAATGGAGCCTTACCCAAAAGGTCGAAGATCAGGCGGAGATACCGTGCCTGTATATAGCTATCAGTATGTTTGTCGGACGTTAGGGGTTTGTAAGTATTTCAACCTTATTTTGTGTATTCGCTATGGCGTCTTTGCGGATAAATTCTAGTTCTGCAAGTTGTAATAATTCGTCCGCATTCGGAATTCCATCAAAGGCCGAAGAGAGATACTCGAGCGCCTTCTCATGACTGATGGAAGCCTATAACGGATAACGTGAGTACTGAGGCGATGATGTGCGAAATCGAGAGACTGACCAGAGCCGCAAATGCATTTCTCTTACAAGTGTGATCTAAAATCATGCTCATTAGCAACACATATCAGAGTTGCTATGTTGTATACTAATAGAAGCGTACCGTTCTCTTCCTCTAAGAAGTTCATGAGAAGTTCAGGCGCATCTGGTATCAATTGTTCGAGATGCTGGTATATGGATGCAATAGCGAATACCGCATTTTTCCTAACATACGCATGCCTGTCCATGGTGAGCCTTGCCTTGCATCTCAAATCCCAGGACGTTTACCTATGCTCAAGACATTTTCGAGCGGGTTGTAAAAGCGGCTCGACGAGTTCTGCTTCCCTCAATTTGCACAGAAAGCGGAGTGTGTTCCCTCTGATATATTCGTTCGGGTGCTGCAAGTCAAAACGGATTCCATTGCTTCCTAGCATTAGCCCTTGCTCTTCAGCGCCTCCCTAGAGTTTAACTTACCAAACCAATATCCACTCCTGCCTGAGCTTTCCCTGAGCATCTAGCTTTGGGCAAACTTCGTAATAAATGTATAGCAACTTTTTGAGCTGTTTCGACTTTGAAGGCATGACGAACCGTATAATATGCATTAAGAGGCCTGGCATTGAGTCTCCGTTAAGCATGATTGTAAGGATTCGTTTCATGGTTTCGATTTTCGACTCATCCGTTCCTTTCTCTAGAGCTTGCTTGAGCTCGTTCTGAGAGGGTACGTCCGCCGCATTGTCCTGATGCACCTATTCCACTATGAGCATTCGGTCTTCCACAGCCACAGACCATATTTCCCTACCAGGCTGTACGCATTTTCTAGAAATGTCGCCATGGTGAGCGAATGAGAGTGGTGTCCCAAAAAATTTGAAGCTTTCAATCCGGCCAGTGGCTTTGGCCTCCCGCGTCGGCCGTCAGCCGTCAATTCCCTTGGTAGTCCAGTGCGGAGTGGGATGTTGCGCGTTTATATGCCCGTGAAGTCCAGAGTAAGCCGTTAAATGGTCGAACTAGTGGCACAAATGCTGGAGCTTCAAGGAGGTTATAGGGAGATATTCGGCCGACTGAGGGAGAGTAGTAGCTGCGCAGAATCGCTGGAAGCACCCCTTGGATGAACCAACACCAACACCAGGTGTTCTGTAAGAAAATGGTCTTGGCATTTCGGCTACTAACCGCCCGCAGACAACCATTGAATCGTAAATCCAACCACCAACACTGTAGGCTACAAACCTAGATCCTCCCCGAATATCTCAACAATATCATCTACGCTTGAATCTTCCATCGATACTCAACTGCCATGGCAGCTTCAAGCGAGCCTTTCTATGTGCGATATTAGTCAGTATAAATTTACGATGCGCCACATGCCCCTCTACTAAAACCTTGGGACACAGCTCTGGTCACTCTGGACGATTTGGGCATGAGTTTCTAGGTATGTCACTTGCGCCGCTTTATAGATTACTGCCTAACAAAGCTACCAGAATTCGACTTTCGAGCTCTCGGCGACGGGCGTAGTGCTTCAGCCAGATATGCCAACAACTCCAACTATCGCAACGACTCGCTAATCCGTAAAGAGAGTAGGTCCCTTACTCTCTAAGATTCAAGCCATTTTACTGATTTATGTAATCTTTAGTGTGCGTGAGCTCTCTCATGATTGCGGAGATTAAGCGAATCATCAAAGAGAGCGAAATCATGAAGTACGATCTGGTCATCCCCTGTTTTTGCAAAATGTACTAAGCAGTGCTCTAGGGAGGACGATACGAAATGGCCACAGAAGAATAAAGATGGCCGACAAGAGCTCGAGATCCGACTTGGCAATGAGCATATATCTTTTGAGGTGTTTTGCAGCCAAAGATTTACCTCCCACGAGTATATTCGACAGGGCTAACGCGGTTCTCCAATAGACAGCCAAAATCGGTTCTCTCGTCGACGTGACAGAATCTCAGGATCCTGAAGGCCTTCGTGTCTTCTATTACCTTGTGCAGGATCTCAAGGCGCTAGTCTTCTCGTTAATATCTCTACACTTCAAGGTGAGAAGATTGCCTACTGCATTCGCGTAATTCCAACCTGTAGAGGCGTTGCTGATACATGGTCACGTGCAGATCAAGCCTATTTAAACTTGCTCCTGCATCTCCGGCTGGCGTTTTGGCGCGTTCCTTTTTTTCGCTGCCAGCAAATTATTTCACGGTTGAAGTGGGGAGCAGAGCTTTCGTTGGTCAGCGCGTTTGTGGGGAAAATCAGGTTGAAGTCTAGCCGCGTTCGTTCGGGTCGGTCAATGTCACTTTGTGTCGGCACCTAGCAACTCTCTGTTCTAACGAGCAGAGTAGGATATGCCAAAATGTAAGATGGCCGCGTGGTCGGTTGAGTTGCCAAGGCGCATGCTTCGAAGGTTTACGCAAGTCACATGATTGGCAGGTTCGGATTGGCCTTTCCCCATTGCCAGCATTGTATTAATGCAGGTGGTCGACGATGATGGCACGGCTGGCAGTGGTGCTCGCCGCCGTCAAACAAAGCGCAATATTGACCGGTGGACGTCAGCAATGCCATTGCTTGTTCTCTGCACGTGAGAGGAGATGGCGTTTCGTGCGTCGAATCTAGTGCTTCCCCGCGTGAGCTGCAAGCCCTAAATCCTACCCTTCCAGACCCAAAACCCTCCAGGTCTGCAAAAGTCGCATCATGGACAGCTTTGCCCTTTGTGCGCACTTCTAAGTGTCTGCATCTGTCTTGCCTGCGCCAATCGCCCGTTTATTTGAGTGACTTCCGCTCGTCCCATGTCAGGCTTGTCCCCCTGGTCCTGATCCATCCGACTCTAACGTGCCATGCCCACCCCGAGCAGTGACGATGCTCTCATGCTCTCGCCGCCCGCAGAGCATGAGAGCCATCCCTCCGGCCGCACAACCTGTCCGCCCGAAGAGACGCGCATCTATTTACCCCGGAGCGATGCTTCAAATGAACTTGTTCACTCGGATCCCATCGCTAATCTCTCCTACCCTGCGCCGTCGCAACAACCTACTCCGCCAGCAGATGGGGACAACTCCTCGGATGCGTCGTCCACCCCAGAATCGCGCAACAAGCGTTCCGAAGCAGAAGAGGACGGCCCGATAAGAGATACACCAAGTCCCATGAGTGCCGTCGAGGAGCCGGCGGAATGCGATCAACGGGCATCGCAGATTTCGCCAGTGTCTGCAACATCCCCAACGAATACATTTTGGTATCACCCAGGATTGTTAGCTTCACCATTCCCGAGTAGCAGAGTCAGTATCACCGTTGCAGTTAGGCTGTTGTTCAGGCTCCCGTGTTGCTAACCAGCGCACTCAGTTTCTACCAAATTCAACATCGTCGTTTCTAAGACCCGGTAGCAAGTTTCACGGCACTCAGCAGTCAGACCGCCAAGTTTATGACGTCCAAGTCGAAATTAAACATGTGGATATGAAAGAATCGTTCCTGTGCGGATATCTGCGCATTCAAGGTATGCGCGACACGTCCACGAAATTGACTGGTCTGGCGCATGCTTAACGCTTCTTACAGGTCTAACGGAGGACCACCCCAGTCTTACCACGTATTTTGAAGGCGAGATAATTGGAACAAAGTACACTTTTGTCACAAAACATCCTGAATGGGGGTCCAACGAGAAGGTGGATATGCAACACTGGGCACGGTTCCAGCCATGGCGACCTCTGGCAAAGCAAGCAAAACGACAAGATTTCAGCTATAAGAACTTTGCACAGAGAGAGAATATCTTTATGCGATGGAAAGAGTACTTCCTTGTTCCGGATCACCGAGTCCGGACAATCAATGGGGCTAGTTTCGAAGGGTTTTATTACATTTGCTTCAATCAGGTTTCTGGAAAGATTAGCGGGATCTACTTCCATGCTAAGAGTGAGAAGTAAGTTTCTTTGTGATATTCTCTCGTATCCTCAAGACTAACAATTCCCTAGGTTTCAGCAACTTGAGTTGCAGCACGTTCCGGATTTTGGGTGTCAAGGCGCAATTGAATTTCGATGATTATGAGAAACGACGGGCGGTTGCATGTGTCACGAAGATATGCGTGAAATGCTGCATTTTGGTTAAGTGGCTCAGTGCTTCGTAGCTATGGAGGAACAATATTCATTTTGGTACCTTTTGGAGGTGTCTTGCAGCGTGCAGGCGCCGCTGGTGCATTTGTTTTTATAGTTTGTAAAGAGAACCTCTGATTCCGAATGCATATGGAGCTATAATCTCTCCAATAACCCTCGGGAACGCTTTGTTGAGACTTAGTAATGAGTTGTGAATGAATCTTCGAAGCTTGAGTTCACGCCGTTTCCAAAACTCCACCAACATCGCAATCCACCTCCACCTTCTCACGACAAGATTTCTCCACCAAGCCTAGTAATAGCAGTACTTCAAAATGGCCGGTGAAGCCAACAAAAAACAGAAGCGTGAAGAGTACCGAAAATCTTTGAGCAAAGAACAGCAAAAATTAGCTCTACCAAAGAAAAGATTCTACCGGCAACGTGCTCATGCAAACCCATTCTCAGATCACTCCTTGACATAGTATGATAATATACCTTATACTGAGATCTCTCCATCTAATATATTCTAGCCCTACAATCCCTGCACACATGGACTGGGCATCGCACTATCCAGCTTTTGTCGCTAAAGATGAGAAGAGCGAGGATGCAACTGGTCTGCTGCAAGAGGACACTCCGGCTGTCCAAAAACTCCTGAAAGCTGTCGAAATAGCTGATATTGGATGCGGGTTTGGAGGCCTTCTATTTGCTCTTGCTCCACGGTTTCCTAAAACGCTCTTGGTTGGTAGGTGATGGTCTATTTGCATGATATATTCGGTTCTTACGATCTGGACTCTCTCGAAATGTGCAAAGTTCAATTTCTGACTCATTCAATTTTTCACGACTAGGTATGGAGATTAGAACATCAGTCACAGAGTTCGTACAAGAGAAGATTCGGGCAATGCGAAACCAGAATATGAGCAGAGGCGAGTATCAGAATGTGGCATGTCTGCGGGCCAACACTATGAAGTTCCTCCCAAACTTCTTCACAAAGGGTCAGCTCTCCAAAATTTTCCTTTGCTTTCCAGATCCGCATTTCAAGACCCGGAAACACAAAGCTCGGATTGTTTCTACAACGCTTAACTCTGAGTATGCCTATGTCTTGAGGCCTGGAGGGATCGTGTATACGATTACGGACGTCGAAGATCTCCACAACTGGATGGTCGAGCATTTTGTGGCTCATCCGAGTTTTGAAAGGGTTCGGGAGGAGGAGCAGGAGAAGGATGTATGTGTGCAGGTGATGAGGACTGAGACGGAGGAGGGGAAGAAGGTGGAGAGAAATGGGGGGCATAAGTTTTTGGCTTGCTTTCGCAGGCTGGAAGATCCTCCGTGGCCTTGAAAAAGGTTGCTACGACTTATCGGAAGTGATATAGCAGGGTGTTCTGCAAGGTATCGGCGAATTTTTCACAGATGAAGGTATAGCCCTTTGATTATATATGAGGGTCACAGCAAGACTTCCAGTAATACTAGCAGAAGCGCAATAGAATCTAGAGATATCAGAAACTTTTTGCGTGCCCTACGAGAAAGACTCCAGAACGCCTCGCTGAATGATCTCAACCAATACCACCCATCATTCCTCAATTCCGCCCCACTCGTCATCATCCTCACCCTCATCCCTTTCATCACTAACACCTCTATCATTTTCTAACGGCCCTTCTTTTAAATCCTTATTCCAATTCTTTAATCGCTCATCCTCTAGAGCTTCTTTTGCCCTTTTCCTTACAACCTTCATTGGACTCTCTTTCTCTAGCGCTTGTACTGGCCCCAGCAGCTGTTCCAATGGCATTTTGCCCTCCCGCTTCTCATCAACCTTATCCAATTCGTCGACATAGATATCCAAAACATGATAGCGCATTCCATTCGGGATCTTCATATCTGTTTGATTCAAAGGAGTTTCTGCTAGAATATCCATGTACTGCTCTATCGAATTTGTATCTCTCCATCCTTGCTTCGAGAACTGTCGAAAAGAAGCGGCCAGGTATTGCCGAACGAGGAAGAGAAATTTATCCATTCTTAGATTGTGCGTTATAATCAGTATAGTGTATATTAGTAGACACTAGGAGGGTAAGGTACCGTAACACATCAATCCCATTCCATTCCCGAGCCATAGTCTTCCAAAATGCATCTAAGAACGGTAAGACGATCTCAGGGTGCAGTGTATCAACTAAAGCGGCGAAGTCTACAGCGAGCCGTTGTTGGATCAAAGGTTTGTCGCTCATCCACATGCCTGTGTACAAAATAAGCTTATACGTCTATATCTGTCCACAAATACATGCGCTCACAAAAAAAGAGGCCTTTCCATAGCTTCAACAATTCTATCTCTTCTATGCGTGAGCGGCCGCTCAGAAAAGTGCGAAGGCTGTCAAGCGCCTTGTCGCGGGTTCGCTTGTCTGTAAACACGTAAAAGTTAGCATTTCAATTCTTCTAATAAAGAGACAGGCGAATTCAGTTACCGCTAGAAGCAAGCTGTTTAATAAAAGGACTGTTCTGTGCTGTGGATGTCATTATTGCTTCTAACTGCACAGGTCTGAAACTTTTCGACTACGAGAGGGACTTGAAGCGAAGAATTTAGGTTATCGATAAGATAAAACGAATAGGGCCACAGAGCCTGACGCAAGGATCGCGCTTTTAAGGGGTTTGTGGGAGGTCAGAACTAGACTGGTAGGTAATTTATTGGCATAAAGATAGAAAATTAATTACCATCTAAAATATATAACCCATTAATTAAGCTATCCCTTAACCCGCTGACGTCCACAAAGCAGTTGGTCCGTGCGGAACTCCAGAATCACAACTACGCGTATAGCCTATATAGATTTGATCAATTAATTACCATCAAATATGCTTTCCAATCATACTTCCAATGATATAGATCTTGTCCAACAGACTCAATACAACGTTCTACCAAATCAGGTTGCTAAAAACCATCTCCTAAGCCATGGGAGCTGTCCGATTTTGAGCCTTTGCATATTAACAATTTCGACGACCATGGCACCCTAAATCTACCTCCTACGCTTGATTAAAACAATCCGTTCGCTATATTTAGTTAATTCTTTACTGGTGAGATCATAGATAAGCTGGTAGAGTGGATGAATAAGTATAGAGCTATACTTATTGCAAGGCGGCAAGCTCTACGCTACCCAGCTAACCGAACATACAAGGGGGACGTACGGGACGACGCCCTCCCTGCTAGTACCCTTGCAAAATAACACAGCCCGTGTATTTTGCAGGAGGCTCGCGTATTTTAAAAACATACTAGCAGGGTGAGCGTCCGTCCCGTACCCCATTTGTACCAAAAAGGTAAGCGAATATCTAGCACACTTGCTAGATACGCTGCGTGGTGCAGGTCGGGGATCCTGATCGCGGACCTGCCACCTAACACTTGTTAAATAATATAGATAAAAGACTATAGACCTGCCTATAGCAACTAATATATAAAGAAGGACTCTAAACGTATTCTAGTATATTATTAATATATTAATCTTTAATTAATATCTAATACAGATTATATCTAGGCCTACGCAGACTACTCCGTACCTAGGGGAAATTGTATATTATATAGGAAAAAGCCTCTAGCATATTAAAAGGAAAACTCTATAAGCTATCTTAGTAGGATTAAAAAAACTCCGGCTTTACTATCTCCATACGTAGCTAGCGGCTCCCTAAGACTACTTAGTAGCTACATCTAGACTTCTATAGATCTTAGATCTCCGTAGTTACTACTATATCCTTTTTTCCTTTACTCGCCTAGAGTTAGAGCTAAGGTTAACTATATCCTAGTTGGGCGCTATTATTAGTCATTGTATACTAGTAGTTTTCTGTTAGCGACTCAGTCAATCGAGGCACGCGCATGGCAGGAAGGACGCATGCAAGCCTGTACGATTGGATTGTCTATCAACGAAGATCCAAAGCTAGAGAAAGGAAAGAAGAAGAATAGTGGCGCCGCTCAAAGTTTTATACAATCCTCTAGTCACGTAACTACAACTGCCTACCTTTTTCTGCTATTCTCTGCCGCAAATCTGCCGTTTTCTACTAGTACCGTAATATTTTCTATATTTTAACCGTCTCCTATTATAGCTACCCTTATAGACTATTACTATTATATATACCCTAACCTCCCCTAGGGCTTATTAAAGGCGTAAGGGAATTTACCTATAGCCGGCACCGTAATACTAAAAGACGAGCAGGATATATATACTCTATGTATCTTTTCCGCTTAGACCCTCTTTAGAAGGGACTAGTCCGTAGAGAGGAGATAATAAAAACCGTATAGTTGTTATCTAGGCTACTAGGCAGTATAGTATAATTAACGACGAGTAACCTATTATACTCCGTGGGCGTGTACCGCCCTAAGGGTTAGGAAGGGGTATATTTACTCGTACGTTTGTTGATCGTAAGGGGTCATCGATATCTTCGTTTAGGGACTTAGGGGACGTTAAATCCAACTCGTATCTATAAGTATTACGCATAGGTAGGCTTGGGATAAGAGTGTAGTAGTTATCTACTATAATGGGGTACTGTTAGTGGTAGCTTTCGAGATCTCACTATCCTATGTAAAAACTTTTTACTGCCCGCGACGTCTCGACAGCCGCCAGCTCCCACCCGCACGCTGTGCGATAGCTCTACTGAATCCGAAGACCAGCAGGTCCGTAGATGTAACGTGTCCCGCTCCACGTCGCCATATGGCCAGAAAACAGACAGTGCTCGCGAATCTACGCGACTGTTGCGGAATCTAATATATGTACTCTTACAGTAGACCATGTCACCTCGTACAGGTGCAGAGTCCGATTTCGACGGCCTATATAAATTATTTATTAATAATTACTAGGATTCTTTAGGTATTACTAGCTTGGAGTATATTATTATTATTATTTTAAAAAAAAAATTAATTTAAATAGCTTAATTGTTACTTTTAGTATATAGAACTATAGTTAAATAATAATCCTATACTATAATCTATATTTATATAACGTGACAAGCTCCGCACCACTTAGCCATTATATAAACCTACGAAGGTAAGCGAATGACTAGCAAGATACCAAGCACGGCTATGCGGAGCAATATATATATGCTTAGGCAATTTCGTCACTTGACAATTTAATAAACTTATTAAACCTATTAATTTTATTCGGCTTATCTATAGAAAGTTCTACAGCCTTAAAGTCTATCTTGTAGTTAATAATACAATTAAATACTTTATAGACTATATATTTAAAATTATCAATATTCCTTCTAAACTAATACTTAAAGACTTTAAAATATATATCTTAGTAAATAAGAGATATATACTTAATCAACTATAGTATATAAGAGGCAATAAAGTAGGCCTAATTAATCTAGATAAGATATTTAGTAAAGAGGATGGCTTCTTAATAACGTAGATAGTAGTGCTTAATATTAGAGACTAATCGCTAGTTTTTATCTAAAGGAGAACTAGCTTCTTTTATAATCCTTTTAAGACACAAATAAAACATTTTGCGTCTTATCTATCTAATTATATCTCATCTAGGGCATTGGCGAAACCTTTATCTAACTATATCTTAGCTAATATGCCTTTTAGGGAGATCTAGTTATAGATATAGAGTTAAATAAGCCTCTTTATCCTTTAGAGATGTATATTATTTAGCTTAATAATCTATTTATAAGTGTTAAGCTTCTTATATAACTTTAAAGACTTAGTATTAAAAGTATTAAAAGTACCTAAATTACTTAAATAGAGTGTAAGATAAAGGGAGGAGAGGAGGGTAATGTTATAACACGTTAAGAAAGTATCAGCTTATCTATAACAGCTTACCAAGGGCGGAAAGAGGCTAGGACCTTAAAACGGATACAATAGTTAAAGCAGGAAGAAACTAGGCTAGTAAAGGCACTGCAAGAGCCTGAGGAAAAGGATATAAAGATATGGAAAGATAGTAGTGTCGAGGGCTTAATGGAACAAACCCTTGCTTACTAGGAAGACAAATCAATAGAGTTAGATCAAATAGATTAGGGTTAAGCGGACTAATTCTACTGAGTTTAGAAGACTACGGAGGTTTTCATTTATATGGCGTTAGGATTTTATTTAAGAATATATATTCTCTAACCTAGATGGAACACTCGTAGCTAACTTAAAGTAATATTAAGGCTCTATTAATATTGCTTAAACAACATTATAGACAAGTAATTGTTTATCCTCCCCTTATTCTATTTATATTAAACCTAATCCTACGATTTGTACTGTTATATGCAAGGCCAAGGTTTACATAAAGTACCCTTGGCATAGTATTTATTAAGTAATATATTAGTATATACAGCTAATAGAAAGAAAGTTAAAGTTATTATAAAGTAAATCAATTAAAGGCTTATTAATCTTAAATGGAATAGGATATATTCTATAGTGGTGTTAAAGAATAGCTAGTTATAGAGTTTGCTTAAAAAGATATTAATATAGTACTTATTATAAATATAATTAATAATGGTAGATAATATACTAAAAAGCGTTTAAAATAAAACTTAAAATAAGCTTATTTAAGCCTTCTATCCTAATTTCATTGTATATTACAAATTTAATTAATATAAAAAATTAACTATAGATATACTTCTCTTATTTAAACTAGTGCTTAAATAACTTATAAAGTCTTTAATAATAAGATAGGTAAGACTCTATATATTTCCACATTTATATTCTATTATAATTTATATATAGGTAGTATAGGTATTACTAATTAACTGCGGTTATATTTTAATACTTAGGAGATATATTTAAAAAAAATAGAGGCTATTTTACTTCTTATTAAATATAGTCCTTAGCAACTCCTATATACTACTACACTCTTACTATCTTACTAATTGCTGAGCTGGCCGAAATAATAGCTATAAGAAGTTTAGGAAACACTTCTATAACTGTTAGATAAGAATCCTAACAGGGGCTATGCGTATATATATTGGTTACCGAGCCCGTCAAACCATTCAGTTCGACACTGCACCTTTTTGGTCGCGTCGCGCTCGTTTAGCTCGGTGGGCGATCGTCACAATAATGCCTTATTTAAGCGCTTAATTTACAAGTAAAATGCTTATACCTAAGACATATCTCTATAATACTCTATTTATAATATATTATAGTAATATATACTGCTATATATTAAAAAGGCTTTAAGCTAAGCCTATCAACTATTTTATATATAGAGAGATTAGTAAAAAGTATTAAAAAGTAATTAAAAGACATTATAAGCCTCTTTTAAAGTCATTGTTAGGTAATTGGTCTACAACCTACTAATAACCTATGTCGGCCTTATATATTGTTCTACGCAGCGTATCTAGTAAGTATACTAGATACTTACTTATCTTTTTTTAATATATTTAGTTAGCTAAGTAGTATAGAGCTTATACCTTATAGCTCTCTATAAATATATATTATATATTATTCATTGCTTAACGTCCAATTCGGATCACTGTTAGGCCCACGCGGACTACTCCTTATATACATGTGGGAAAAAAAACTCTATTTAAGAAAATCCCGTAATCCATCTCCTCGCCTTTTGGGACCCGCCTGCTTGGCGCCTACGAGTCACCTATGGTGCTCTTTTTCTTTACTTTTTGGCCTCCTTAGGAGCCACTGCTGCCGTAACAAGCCTACGGACACGCTAGTATCATAAAATTTACTCTACTGCTGTAGATATATTAGGAACGATTTTAATATATTGATCTAATTGGCTAGATCCTTATCGACAACTTGTAGATATATTCCGGCTGGTTAAGGGATAAAGAGTGTAGGTAGTATACTGATATATTACCATGTAATCGCGATAACCCCAAATAGGAACTATTAGCATCTCTACTTGAATAGTTAAAAGATATTTTGTAGAGTAGACGTCACGGTTCTCGGTTTTGGCACATGTTTAATAGAGTTTCACCTATCCAAAACACAGCTAAGTCTTAAGCTTAATGTCCCAACCGCTAAACCTATATACAACTCTTCTTGGACAAGAAATGCGATGAGTATACTTTGGCCTATTCTTGGAAATTAAGGTGCATAAGCTTTTAAATATTGTATGGGTTGTTAAATAATATTAGAGAACTTTTTATAGAAGTATTAAATTTAATCAATATAAGATTCTCGTAACTAACGGCTAAGGGATCGTTTGGTTCCTGCTTTAGATTCAATCTAAAAGTTTTAGAAACAGTTGATCTAGAGTTTAAATATAAATCTAAGGCTTTGTTCGGTTAAAATGCTTAAAGTTAAAACTTAGCTATAATATTTATAATATCTCTCTTACTATTAAATAAACATGCTAAAAAGGTAGTAACTTTATTATATAAAGCTTCTAAATTAAGGTTTTTGCATTAGCTTAAGAAGGAGCATTGAGTTTCTTATTTAAATTAACGGTTAATCTAAAGCCTTTGGATTATATACGCCCGTGCCATTGACACGTAATAAAGTGGGAAAGAACGTATCATTTCTACCAGACTTTCAGCTTGGATTCAGTCTGACGCTTTTGCAACCGAACGGCCCCTAAATTTTATGCCTAGCTTTGCTCAGATAACGCAACACAACGGCAGCTTCACTAAAACCGCGAAAGCTTTCTATATAAAAAAAGCTTTATAAGATTAAAACAAGTCCTTTAGGACTTTTATAAATTATTCTCATTTAAATCTACTAATTTTAAATATAGAATAATTAATTTACCGAATAAGAAGTAATGTTGTGATTAGTAAGCAAGTTTTTGTAAGCGAAAATAAAATAGAATTTAATCTAATTCCTAAAACTTTCAACCTACTACTTACTACCTACTACCTACTGCTAACGCAACAATACTGCATTTTTCTCTAATACAAAAGTAAGCACGTTTTTAATGTATTTAGAAAACCGTTTTTAGTGGTGCTAACACTCAAGCAAGTTTAAGTCGTTCAAAACGCCTCCTGCACGCAAAGTTTCTAGGTATGCACAGTGCAATGCTCCAGTAACGCCTTGCACGATATGTCAGTCTAAATCGGACACAACGTTACTAGCCTTTACTCTAACATCCTAGAAATAATAGAAAGTATGAGCAATATGCTGACTACAAACGCGTCTTTAGATGCCGCCAATAGTCATAATCCCAAGCAACGCAAGAAGCGAGCGTGGACTACGCGTCGAGAATGTACGCACCAATCAATCGGGTCGACACTCTGGGACCTCATTTCATCCAGAACTAAGAATATTTATTTAGGTCGAAAAGGTTTTGTCAAACCGTATTAATAGCGCTAGAGTAAGCAAATTTCACGCGTTTTTAACATTATGAGATAATTAATACCTTTTCCTCTAAATAGGAAGAGCAATATCTCGTGAGATGGAGAACGCAGACAAAAACCCAACGCCCGCCATTATCATGGCACAATCTTAACGAGCTGTCGCGGTGTCTTGAGTTAGTCCAAGACTACTTGGAGGTGAAGTTGAAGTGAGCCATATCTCGTCTAAAGGATAAATTAAGAGCACATACTAAACCAGCAAGTTCTTCATATCGAAAGAGGAAATCTCCAGATGATGGTCATGATATCGAACGTATCTCACTTGCTGAGCGTCGGTTGAAACGAGAAAGTCGAGCATCATCTATAGTGAGCTCATCATCGAACTCTTCGCTGTCGTCGAGTCTGTCGCATGTCCGTCATAATGAATCTCCGGAAATCAAGATCTATAACGGGGTTTTCGACGAGAGAAATGGCTATATCATTGCCAGATGTGTAGGTAACAGGGAACTGAACCAGTATTTCCAGATAGCTAAATCGATTATAGGCCTCAACACCAGACATGGATCACGTGAACATTCAAGACGTTCCCACGGCACAGATGCTTAACATAGCCCACAGATCGTCTACTCGATACGCTGAAGAGCTTATCAGGGCTGAAATTCTACGTCGTCTGAGGCTGCTCCCAGGCCCAAAGATCCATCTAACGAATACGTACGACGCCTCTTCTCCGTCACTAAGGTTTCAATTCATCACAGAATACGTCCTCCGGGAAGGAGTAATTAAACTAGACCCAGCGACCACTGTGGGATGCCAGAAATGCAGCCCTCACATGGGCCGAGACATAGGCTGCGAATATACCAAGAAATGTGACTGTCTCGAGTACGCAGCCGTTGATGAGAACCGCCTTACCACCGAGGAGAATACCATTTACAAGTACATCAAGAAACATGGCGGAGACACTATTGGCTTACCTAAGAAATTTCCTTACTACGCAGAAGGCACGAAGAGAGCCAAGACTGGCTGTCTTGTGCCATTCTACCTAAAGTCCAGAAATCCAATTTACGAGTGCAATGATAATTGTAAATGTGGAAGGGATTGCCGGAACAAGAACGTACAGTTCGGGCGTCGAATAGAACTTGAGATATTCAAGACGAGTAGTCGTGGATGGGGTGAGTATTTCATAGTTCTTTCATTAATTTAGATGCTAATTCTCTACAGGGTTGCGGTGCCGAAAAGACCTTCGAGAAGGAGAATTCGTTGATACATATCGGGGGGAAGTAATAACAGACGAGGAAGCTACAAGGCGCGAAGAGAATGCTGGCAAGAGCAAGGCTAGCTACCTTTACTCTCTCGACAAGTTCGCGGAAACTGAAGGAATATCACAGGAAGAAATCTACGTGGTTGATGGCGAGTTTATGGGTGGGCCCACGAAGTTCATGAACCATTCATGTGAACCGAATTGCCGCCAGTACACAGTCTCATACAACAAACATGATGCTAAGATATACGACATAGCTTTCTTTGCTTGCAGGGACATACCCGCGATGGAGGAGTTAACGTTCGATTACCTGGATAAGGATGAGGAGGACGAAAAAGACGGAGACCAAGAACTAGAACAACAGCCTGGTGAAGATGCTGTGCCGTGCTTATGTGGAGCGAAGAAGTGCCGGAAATGGCTTTGGACCTGAAGAAGGTGCGATCATCCGAGTTTACGCAAAGTGTGTCTTTGCTACACTCATGATGATGGTTATGGACCACGGCTCTCGCATCCCCTAATGGGTTCGTGTGGATTTCTTGTTAATCATGAGGATGAGTTATATGCCTGCGGCTTTATAGCGACTCTGTGAACGCCTTCATCATTCCTGGACATGTTGGTCTTTTACTCATCTCTTTCGAAATGCGGCGTTTGGTATTTTCGTCGTGGGTGTCCCTTTTTTGCAAGCAATTAATGGAGCACCTTGAAGCCTGCAGAAGCATCAGCATTTTTATAAGCTTTTTTGTAAGAGTACAAGCTTTCTGCTAGCTACGAAGTATTCAAAAGATCCTTTTTGTGATGGCAGTTCGAAATGAACCTCGGATACCAACTCCCGCAAAGTCCACAAAACCAAGTTACTACCCCACATGCCCCACACCATTCTCGTTTTTATATAACAACCATTTCCATATAAAAGATCGGGACCTGCATATTACTTTAATATGCTGCGAGCAGAACGAGCCCGTTTTGCCTAGTCGGCCAATCAAACTCGCTTCTCGGTCTCTTGCTCTGAACAATAGTATTTCGAAAATTTCGCTGGACATGGCCGAGTTTAAACATGGCACGCTAAACGAGACGCTACGCGGTATAGATTTAGGGTGTGTGCGACAGTTCCGTGGAATTCAATATGGCCGTATACCCGGGCGGTTCAAGCGGTCTGAGATGGTGGATGGGTGGGAAGGGAAGGTGTTGGATTGTACGAAATATGGGTGAGTGAGCGACTGAACGAGCGCAAATGGGTGGAGGAGAAATCTTAGATTTCAAATTAGGTCACACGTTTCGTAAATCCGTATATTTGTTAGGATCTAATTAGTCTATACATGTGCGGTCTAATATGGATGATATCTGCAATCTTGGCCAAAATGGATGTTGCTAATGGAACGCGTAATGCAGGTCGCGCTGTCCGCAGAATCACTATGATGTCGGACATCTGTTGCGCATCCCGGAAGACCACGTGTTTGAGAAGGAGGAGGAGAGTGAATTTGGTTGCTTGAATCTCGATGTGACGGTTCCGTCAGACTTGGGGGAGCGGGGGGACCCGTTGCCTGTTTTGGTGTGGATACACGGTGATTATTCTCCACCCTAATTTATTGTTGGAGGTAGAAGCGCTGAAAGGAATGGCTGGCAGGTGGTTCTCAGATTATGACGTTTGGGAGTGGTGCTTCAAGGATATGCGGTAGGATGAAGCCCGTAATACGTGTGTGTAAGAGAGCGGTTCATTGCTGAATGACTGGTAGATACCACAAAGATCGTGAGTGACTCGATTCTCCAGGGACACCCTATCATTGTAGTCTCGATAGCTTACAGGTTGAATATTTTTGCCTTCGGAGACTGCAAGGGCGAAGTCAATCTTGCCTTGAAAGACCAGAGGCTTGCGATTGAGTGGATCCAGAAATACATTGGGAAATTTGGTGGTGATGCGGTAACGATTTCAATGCCCTCTAGAAGTCAAAAGCTGACGTAATCCCAGAGGAATGTCACACTGGCAGGTGAGAGCGCAGGGGGCGTGTATGTTCATGCACATGTTGTGACAGGCGCGCCCCTAACTAAGGCAATTCTGTCCTCCGGTTCGCTATATTTGTCGCCACCGCTGCCGTTGTACAGAGGTCAGGCTACTGTAGAGGCTCTTGAGAATAAACTGAAAGAAGCCGGACATGGCTCCCTTCGAGATGCCCCAGTGAATGAAATCTTGAAAGCTCAAGCGGCCTTGACATTGAACTCGCTGTGGCTCCAGGATGACCCTGAATTGAGTGACTGGCAGAATAAGACGGGAAATGCCCAGGAACTACTTGTTGGTGATGTTGAATATGAGGTACGTACTGTAGACCCGGGCTGTGACGTGTATAACTGAACTAGCAATTAGTCAATAATATGGAGGAATGGAGTCGAAACTATGACACCACAAATGATAGCTGAAAGCTTCGCAAAAGGGGGAGAATATGCATCACAACTTAGTCGCCTATACTGCGTCTCCTTGAATAGGCCAACTCCAAGCAAAACCGGAGCCCTGGATTTCATCACAGATGCACGGTTCGCTTTGGCAGTGAGGAAGACTGCACGGCTGTGGAGGACTGTCGGAAAGCGGGTTTACTGCTACGTCATTGATCAGGGAAACCCATGGCAAGCATCTAGTCGAGCTCATCATGCCGTTGATTTGGTGTTACTCTTCGGCGGACTAGACCTTTCCTTCAACCCTGCGGCAGAGAAGGTAGGGAGGGAGATGCGGAAGAGATGGATATCTTTTGTAAATGGTGACGCTCCTTGGTCAAACGAGAAGTCCTTCGCATTTGGCCCATTCGGAGAATACAAAGAAATAGACACAAACGAGTTTGCTGCTCGAAGAAGAGTGAAGCATTTGGATTTGCTGGAGAAAATGGACATAGCAAACATCAATGCCGTTTTTGGCGCTTTAGCTGCAGGACGTATTAGTCTCCTCAATTGAGCTATATTTTGGAGTTTTTCTGAGATTGAAAGCTTCCTTTGGTAATCTGTTAAGTTTGTGGGATGTACGGTTGTGTGCAGGGAAAAGAAATGCATGAGGTTCCGAAAAGCCGTGTGGTTTCAGGGGATAGCGGGCTCGGAGTCATTGATGTTTAGTAAGGCCGCCACGGAGCATAATTTGTAATAAAGATTCCATGATTAAACCTAGAGGTGAATCAAGACGTTTAGGTTCATGTTTGAAGCTCTTGAGGAACTCCTGGCCTTGTGTGCTGGAAATAGAGGCCTGTATCGACAGGCCGTGTCAGCGTAATAGAGCGAATCCAACATAATCAGCATATGTTAATGGAGGGTTTATAGTCGGTGCTGTAGAGGAAAAGGGCAGGAATGGTCGTAGAGGCATTGATATATAATGGGAGCATTTTGACAGCCGGTGCAAGGGAAGTTAAATGTTTTGGTCCAAAATCCTCGGGTTTGGTTTGGTGTTGGGTGAGAGCCGAGATGCGGGCTGATGCGGGAGAGTGATGTGCCTGCAAAATTTCGCGCGGCCTCTGCCTGCCTGACTTTCTACTCTTCCTCTTTAACCTCCACCGTCGTCCATCTCTTGCGTTATTCCCGCCGCCCACTGGCATTTAGGAGTCCAAAACCTAAGTCAAGGACCCTCCTGGACGCTGCCTCGTCGTCTACCTTCTCCGTGGACGAAGCCAACGCCTGATCCGTGACCTCGATTGTCGTGCCTGGAGTACTACAGTACCTTTTCTCTCGTCACCATCCACCATCTCAACTGCCCGCTGCGCCAACCGGAGCCGGCGAGCCTTCCCCCCTCCGCTCCTATCCACTGTACGCATTCCTTACGGATAATTTTCTTCCAAAGGTCAGTCTTGCCTTGTCACGTTGCGCCCCGACGTCAAGCTTTCTTGCTCGCCCATTCTCCACTCCAAAAAATTATGTCCGTCCTAGGACGTTCACTAGCCCGCGATTCATTGCCTGGATTCATCAGATAGTTCGTTTTCAAGCTGTCTCTAGTCTTGGGTCGCATCCCACCTTCACATATTAGCCTGCCCCATGCCACGCTCTAGCCATAATTTACACTCTTCGCGGCTGTCCTCTGCATGAGTTTCCCGTCATCCGTTCTCCTCTTACTAGCAAATCTCGAGCGACCCAACTCCCTCAAAAAATTTGTCCCCACTACCCCCCGCATGGTCTCACAACCCCGCCACTGACATTTTATGCTTTCAGATATTCTAGGAAAATACCCTAGTCAAACACGCCATCAGCAGGCCCCAGCAACTCCCTACACCCTTTTTGGCCACTTCTCGATCCTGTATCGTGTATTACCGCACACTCTTGATCTTCCATACACTACATCACGGGACAAACCCAGGCCTTCCGTGGATCCAGCTCAACAAGCCAGCGCACATCCAACTCAGGACTGTCACTACAGGATATATACGAGTAGCAAAGCTAAGTGAACTTGGTGGTTACAGGGCGTAGGGTGCGGAGAGGTCAGAGTGTGCACCTCTCCGGACATAAAGGAGCTGAGTATCCGTACTGGCTCGCTCGCTGAGGTGCTCCCGCTAGGGATCACTTAAGCTATTTCTAATCGTCTCTGGAACGATCACGGGACCTTATTGTGTGATTGGATAGACAATTCCCGTACAGAGGAATCATGGCTACCACACCGCGCCGATCAGGCAGCGATGCTGCCACCATCGCCGTCCCGTTCTCATATGCACAGGCAGCCAAGGGTATGTCCTCAGGAGCTTCGACCGGAGCCTCTAGTAAAGCTGCGTCTGGGACTATAACGCCATCCAAAGACTCCGCTCCAGTACCTGCAACGATTCCGACAGGTCCTTCGGGAATGAACTGGGCAGATGATACTGAGGCCAACGCATCTCCAGCTGAACAGGTGCCAGAAAAATTTTCGGGTGGTCATGAAGTCCAGGTGAACGGCACATCATCCCAACCCAAACAAGCCACTTCCCAACAACAGAATTCGACATCAAACATTTCTTCTCCTGACTTTGGGACTTCATCTTCAACACTTATCAAAGATGATGATGTGTCCTCACTACCTAACACTTCTTCCGAATCGACTTGGGAGAACAAGTCACAGACTTCAAATTCTGTCGAAAAAGCAGCAGATCAAGGTGATAACAGTTCTGATAAGGGGAAGAGTAAGGACTCTGAAAAAGTACCTACCAAACCTCTCCAAGAGGCACCAATACCAGCGGTCAATATTTGGAAGCAAAGGGCCAATGAAGCAGCTAAGGCCAAAGCAGCTTACTCTAGCCCAATAAAGTCAGCCACATCATTTCCTAGTCAAACTTCGGCCAATGGAGCACCTCAAGGATCGAACGACAAGATCAGTGGGGTTCCCAGACTCGAGCCGAGAAAGAAGAGCAAAGCCAATGCTGGTGGCGAGGAATCAGATATGGTTGTGGCTACAGCTAAAGAGAAGAAGCAGAATATGGATATCAATGGCAAAGGTCGAGACGATGACCGGTCAACGCAGAGCCGACGAGATACTAGACCAGATATCGAGGTCGAAAAGGTTAAAAAGGGCGTTAAGTCAAAGGCTTTCGAAAAGGATGGGAAGGGGAATGCGGCCGTACTTCCTCCTCCAGTTCGAGATCAAGAGTCCTGGCCTACTCCTGACAGTGCTCAAGATGAAGATAGAAGAAAGGCGCAAGAGAAAGGCGAAAAAGGAGAAAAGGAGCGAAACCCGAGCACGTCCTCAAGACCACACGGCAAAAATGAGTGGGTACCAGTGCCGTATACACCCAACGTGATATTCAACACGCCTTTACCAAGCACTGGTCCTAGCAGGAGAGGGGGACGGGGAGGTACTCGAGGAGGCGCCCAAGCTAGTGGTCGCGGAGGCTCATACGCTATAAATGGTACTGGCGCTGGTGAAAAAGACGGACCTGCTCCCGCAGTATTACCCAATGGCGATCAGACAAAGCGAGGGAGGTCTGATGGATCCGCGCCGCGAGATACATCCCCAACCAAGGGCAAAAGGACTGTTAGTGCAGGTTCAACTTCTTGGAAGGATACGAAATCAGCGACGACTATAAGCGAAAGAGCCGTAAAACCGACAGCATCAGGAGATTCTGATGCAGTTCCGAGGAGGGGATCAGTGCTGGAAGAGTCGGGTTCGGGACAGTACTCGAATGCACAATCCAGCACCTACCCACGACAATATCCTTCAAGTCGACCAAAGCAAAATAGGAAATACGATGCTTCCGGTCCTGCAGACAAACGAAAGGACAGTGATCTGGTATCAGCAACGAAAGAAAATATTCCTGCGACATATGGCCGGCGTTCTTCAATTGCCACACAGACAGAAGGTAAGCAAAAACACCATGGGCAATTAAATATGTTCTGCCAACGCAGTCGCAAAGAAACCCTTCCGCTAACACCTACCCAACCATCAGAGGACGGAGGAAAGCGATCCTCAGGCGTGACGGAAGGGCAAGCCTCGCAAACCAAGCCGATTACCGGTGACCGCCGAGGTGGCCAATTCGGTTCGTTCTCCGGCCGTGATCGTCCTGAAAACAGAGGCCGCGGAGGTATGCGTGGAGGAAGAGGTGGTAACCATGGGTATCAAAACGCACATCACCCGAATGGTCATCAATTTCCTAATAGCCATGCTCCGTCACTACAAACTTCATCCACATTCCCTCTACCTCGATCTCCCACTTCATTTCACCCAGAGCAACAGAGCACCTACTTCCCTGCTCAATCGCCACACTCTCGGAACTATAGGGGCAATGGTCCCCGTTCGCAATCCATGACTACAGATAATATATACGGTCGTGTTCCGGCCACATATCCTGGAGGACCTCAACCTATCGCGCCTATTCAAACATACGTGGGAGGAATGTACGACTACCCAGTTATGCAATCGATGAGCGCAGTCCCTTACAGCCCGTATATGGACCAGTACTCCGTTTTCTCGATGGTTTCTATGCAACTGTGAGTCCTTGGCCTACTGGAAGGTTATTTATGTGACTAATAATTCTTAGGGAATATTATTTCTCTGTTGATAACCTCTGCAAAGACATGTTTTTGCGAAAACACATGGACTCTAAGGGATTCGTTTTCCTCGCTGTCATTGCAGACTTCAATCGTATCAAGCAACTCACGACGGATATGGAGCTCATCAAACTCGTCTGCTACCAATCGCGTAATATCGAGTTCCGGGTCGGTGTTGACGGCAAAGATAGACTACGGCGAAGAGAAGGGTGGGAGCAGTGGGTACTGAGCGTGGGTGAGCGTGATGTTTCTGCCCAGAATGATGGACCCGAAGAACTACATCACCCACCGGTTCCACATCCACAAGGGTTTGAGTCACAGCTCCTCCCTCGCTATTCTGGGGTCTCCGCTGCGTCGCCAACCAGTCCTGGGACCGTGTCCAATGATATTGCCTATCAGCCAGTGAACGGCACTCATTCAGTTGCGCCTGTGACTGAAAGTGCAACGAATGAACCTGTGTCAGATGGCACAGCATCCTCTGTGGTAGCCCAGTCTCATCTGGAAGACACTATATCCCCATATCATGGACCAATACCTGCGACAGGGCCCGTAAATGGCGAAGAGGACTCTTTCTCGGATGAACAAGTGGAATCCTTGAGCGTGATTGTCCGAAAGCAAGAACCGGCTCAACAGCCAGTCTCCTTTCACCCCGCTGTTTCACGAACCTTCTCAAACGGTTCCATCGATAGTAGAAACATCGACGATGAGCTTCATAAATTCGACAGCCTACAAGCCAACATGCAAGTCAACGGCAATGGTCCTTCACAGGGGTAAGCCACAGGCGGAGAAGAGCATGTGGTGGCAGGATTCTCACTGATACCAATGGTTTTCTAGTGATGACGGCAAGAAACAAGATGAACCCGAGAGGTCTTTGAGTCTATCTTTACTTGGCAAAATTCCCACCATGAATCCTGTTCGTCTTTTTTGGGTTAAAGACAAGGATGCTCCTGTTGAGTCGCTGCCGCCTGATGCGACATACGAATTCTATACCCATCTACGCTCAAAAGCCCTTGAACAACGTCATATCGCTTCCGCTGGCAATTGCCCCTACGACATGGATGTCTTGTATCAGTTCTGGTCTCACTTTCTTATCCGCAACTTCAACACCCGTATGTACGACGAGTTCCGCCACCTTGCCTTCGAGGATGCCATGCAAAAGATGTCCGACGTTGGAATGAGAAATCTTATTAAATATTATGGGGAGTCATTGTCGAGCCAAAGTACAATACGCGAGCGCATTGCTCGCCATTATGTGGATTTGGTCAAATCAGAAAATCCCAATTACGAACGGCCGGCATTCAAACAGCTTAGATCTGCATGGAGGAATGACGCACTAAATTCAAAAAATCGCAAAAGAATTAGCAGTTTCATTGACGTTGATCTCAAGACCTCACTCGAACTTTAAGGCGGTATCCTGCCTGTACCTAGGACGATCTTGGCTTGCTGTCCATACCTATTTACGACTCCTCAATGCATGCGAACCTTGCCTCCAGTGGAAGTGTTCGGTTGAGTATTCATTTTCTCCTAGGATAGGGGTTATTCTTGTGGTTCCAGCCTCTTCTCTCCGACAATGCTAGGGATATATCTTGTGTTGTTTTTCAAAAGTTTCCACTTGGGCGTTCTCACACGGCATGTCAGGAGGTTGCATTTTTCACTATTGCTCGACGAAAATAGATTTTCGATTTGACGGACTCGGGTGCTCATGTCTGGAGCTTTTCTACGAAATATTTGAACTTGGAAAGCCGGTGTGGGTTGCTTTGCAAGCCGGCATGGGTTTAAGGATGGCATAGTGGCGCCTTCCTTTTTTCCTCTTTATGACCCACTTCCCCTTCTCTCTACCTTTACTACTTTGTCTTGCATAGCGGCATTGTATTCGCTTCAGGATCTTGTCCTTCTATCCGCTGTTACGTGGGCTTAAACTTTGCTCTGTTCACCTAGTTCAGCTGGCCACAGTGGTCCGTAAATAAAAAAGATGTTTGCTCCATGTTTCTTTTCTTAGGTTATGTGTTACTACTATTTGATGTAACTGGTATTTTTAATACCACCTAGAGCAAAGCTTTCGGTGCGGGCGAGGATTGATGCTCTCAAGAAGTCGGAATTCTCCGGAGTGACGCATTCGACAAGCACCGCCACCCAACCTAAAAGACCCTTCCCCCACAACTTGATCTTCTTTGTTCTTCCTCCATCCATCCCAGAGTCTGGTCGTAGACACTCCACCATGGCGCCCACGGTGGCCCACCTCCATAAACTGGTGGCCAAGAATGCGAAAGTGTTCAAGTATGTCGTCGCTGCTGTAAACTAGATCTCAAACTCCATCTAAAGGTCTCATAGGGCTGCCTGGAACAACACAGCACGTCTCATACAGAATCAACTTCCGCCTTCTCTCAGACCTACTCAAGCCCAACTCCAACCTGTTCTCGCACGCAATCCACCGCGCCAACCTATACACCCTACCGCTTTTCTAAAACAGAGTAAGGGTAAATGGTACACGACTCATAGCACCATCAGTGCCATTGTTCGGCGATTCACAACTTCATCGATACGCTCCTCTGGCGTCAAATATGATCGATCATCTTTTCCGAAGTCTCGAATTGGAGCCGCTGTCAATGGGCTTGCTGGTCGAGCGCCGTTTGCCTCCACTCTCCGTCCTAATCTGACGGGAGGTACACTGAACCGAACTGCAGGAGGGTACGCTTTGGGGTCTGGCAGGGCAGGGTCAGCAAGATATTTTTCGCATACTCCCGCTGCGCCTGCACAAGTCATTCAGAATGTCTCCCAGGCCGTACGTGCTTTCCTGATCTCCGGCCAGAAAACACAGTTCGATGGTGTCAATCCAGCGACTGGCGAGAAGCGATATAAGTCCGTGACTGCTTTACAAGAACAGGTTAATCGGAAGATGAGTAGGTTTCCAAAGGCCACTCCCGGATCATTTATTGACTTCAGTATTAACCCTACTGTTACTGCACTCACTCCACTCAGCGCTATTTCTGGCTACTCCCATTTCGCACAAGAGAAAGAGACCCTTAACAGTGAAGGTCTCCTTGACATACTTTCCGTCGACTTCTCGAGAGCTCTCAAGGAGCTTTCCACTGTTTTGAATGATTTGAAGCGTCTGTCTGCTTTAGGGGACCTTCCAATCACATATCACTCATCGACATTGCGGGTACATTTCCCGGGTTGTGACGCGGAAACTGTAGAGAAAATATGCAATGAGCTTGGTGTCCAGCGTGGTGTCGTTGGTCAAGATGAAGACTTTGACGCCTTTGTCGGCACCGAAATTGCATTGCTCTTCCCTTTCGCTCCTAGCGCTACGCCTTCGGAGAACTCTTTCTTTGCAAAGTCTGTATCGGGGCGGCAAGAGCAGATCGACTGGCGTCATATGCTATCTCCAGAACACCTATCGACACCCGAGGAATACTCGACGCATTCGGAGGACGGTTTGGACTTTGAGGATGTGGGTGACAATAATCCGTGGCTTTCCTCTCCTTCGGGATACGAGAGCTTGCATACTAGCGATATCGATGACTTCGCGACTTTTCGTGAAACGCCTAACCACCATACCCCTCTCGAGTATCAGGGTATCGAAGGGATCTATCGGTTCATGGAACAATGCGAATCTACTCGGAGGTAAATAACGATCATTACGGGAGGCGGCTTCTTCAGGCTATAGGTTGGAAGCTATTTGATCATTCGGATCCAAGCCGGCATTATTAGGCAGCGTTTTCCTTTGTCAAGATAAATAAAGAACATATCCACATCTCATGCTTGAGAATAGGACAATCAATGGAAAAAATAGGCTACACGGACGGACTCGCTTAGGCTTTAACATCTACTTCTTTCAATTGACACTGTGATGGCCACCAGATATATGCATTGAAATTTGCAGGTGCGAAAGCGATGAAAAGTAGCCCCGAGGTCAGTACTTGAGCATTAGTATGGCAGCATGGACAGCATGAGCAGCATTGGTACCTGGTTATTACGTATGACGGATTCAGAAACGCAAAGGTTAGCTTAGCAGTTCCCCGCATGGGCTATCGGGAAGCGGCACTTGGTCAGCTTCTTTCCCCACTACGTCTCTAATGACTCCAGTTGCGGTCGTAAAAGGGTTATTATTTCCGCGCGGAAATCGCTATGGCCGCCTTTATTCCGTCCAGACATCCTTCCCAAGGGGATACCGTCCTTCACCTTGTCCCATTTGACATAGATAGAATACCTCTTCAACTACCCGCGCAAATTCCCCCTAGTTCTTCCTTTGAGCTTCAATCGAAGCCTTCCTAATGACGGCTACTCTGCAAGCGACACTACCGGATATCATACGTGGAAACTCCGAGACACGGTTTTCTACCGCAAGAGAATCGATTGCTCGATCTGACAAAAGTAGTGATGTAGAACAGGTCGCTATAGGCGCAAAGGTTGGAGATATTCCACCCAATGGTGGATATGGCTGGGTTTGCGTGGTATGCGTTTTTTGGATCAATGCGTAGGTTCATGATGCCATGTCTAGGATTTTTGGCTGACAGCGCTAGTAGTCACACTTGGGGATTGAACTCTTCCTATGGCGTCTTCCTGGCGCAATACTTGAGCACAAATACTTTCCCGGGTGCAACGAGGCTCGACTTCGCATTCATTGGCGGCTTGTCCATATCTCAAGCACTTCTGATATCCCCGTTGGCTACTGCCATAGCACGTTTATACGGCACCCGCGCGACTCTCCTCCTTGGGGTGTTTTTTGAGGCTGTTTCCCTTATCGGCGCGTCTTTTGCGAACAGGATATGGCATCTTTTTCTGAGCCAAGGGATTTGCTTTGGTTGGGGCATGGGATTCCTCTTCGTAGGCTCGGTTGTTATTGTTCCTCAATGGTTCACCACTCGTCGAAGCCTCGCGAACGGAATATCAGCCGCCGGATCTGGATTAGGCGGTTTGATATACTCTCTTGGAGCCCAGGCCATGATTGATCGCATTAGCCTTGGATGGGCATTCAGGATCTTAGGCATACTGGCTTGCATCGTCAATCTGATCTGTGTGGTTTTGATCAAGGATCGCAACAAACAGATTGGATCTTCGCAACTGGCATTCGATTATCGGCTGCTTCGTCGACCTGAGTTTATCCTCCTGCAGATATTTGGATTTCTGAGTATGCTAGGCTACATTGTCTTGCTCTTCTCTCTGCCGAACTACGCCGAATCCGTAGGGATGACTGCGAAGCAGGGCTCAATAATAGGGGCTACGTTGAATCTTGGACAGGCTCTCGGACGTGGCCCCATTGGTTACTTTAGTGATGCAATGGGCCGGATCAATATGGCGGGCACGACGACGTTTCTAGCGGGATTGTTCTCACTGGTAATCTGGATATTTGCAAAGAGCTACGGTATCCTAATATTCTTTGCGTTAATTGGGGGGACCGTTGCGGGCACATTCTGGGCGGTAAGACAAGTTTCCCCACCCCCCCTATCAAGCCAAACTATTGGCCATTGAAGAGCAGTCATCACTGACATTTCCATGTCTAGGTGGTTGGACCTGTTATGTCAGAAGTAATCGGAGTCGTCGACTTACCATCTGTGCTCTCTATTACATGGATAGTGCTCGTGCTTCCAACGACATGTAAGTCACCAAGTTCGTGTATTGGTCGATCTAGGCTGACATTGCAGTCTCTGAACCTATCGCTCTCGAGGTTGTTGCTAGGAATGGTGGAAACTACCTTAGTGCACAACTTTTCACTGGCTTTATGTACTTTGGCGCAGCTGTTTTTATGTGGTTTGTAAGAGCATGGAAGCTTGGGGAGCTTGAGTCTAAGGCTGTGGCAATATATACATCTCCCGATAAGCTTGACCTAGTAACAGAAACGCCTTCGCGAGGCACAGGTGACGGGCACGGCGGAGATGTCCCAAGGAAGACAAGTTTCTTCAGACGCTTGTTCAAATCAGGAAGAGTATAGACTTGGGCTGCACTCGTATGCACGTACTGTGTCCTATGATCCATTCCTTATCTGTTTCTCTATCTTCATACATCAGTAACAAATATTTGGCGAACTCAGATAGAGACAGAAAGAATGCACTTGGTCCGGGGGGCATCCTTTCTGACAGTCCCCTGGAGCCTGCTGAAAGTACGCGTTTTGTAAAAACAGGAATAACCTTTCGCCCTATCTTTGCTCCTACTAAATCATAAGCATATATCTTTCTGTTTCATGGCGAGTCTTCTTCTACCTTGTGTATATCCAATATTTAGGACTTTTACAGCATCAAAAACTCCCACTTAATTTTAGGTCCTGCGTTATGTCTGGCAAGAGTATTTGAATATCGTCAAAGAACTATACGAGGTGTGTACGTGCGGCTATCGTTGAATAAATTACGCCTCACGTTTTCTTATTATATAGCAAACCTGATGCATAACCTGTAATCGATTGTGCGGCATACAAAAATTGAAAACCATCAAGTGGTAGAAGCGCTACTACCTCGAGGTATCTGTCTAGAGGAAGAATACTCAAGGGCTTGGGAACACAAATTACTTGGGGCATTTTATCGGAGCTCGACGGGCAACACTGTTCCATATTATTTCTAAGGCTTTGTAGAAGCCTCCGAAAGTTCTTGTAATGAATGCCTATTGCAGAAGGAGGCTCCATACTTGGTTATGCGTAATTTAACAGAAGTTTATGTGATTTCCGATGATTTTTTTTACGATTTTGTGACAAGAATTGGCCTTCGAAACTCTGGAATACCCCTCCTTATCGCCCGCATGTCCGTGATGGGGTAGAGTACCCTCTGAGTGGCGTACATACTAGAGCAGACTAGAGCAGACGCATAAGGAGGTGAGCTGTGTCATCTCAAGTATCACGACATTCACCCTTTGTGCCTCATTTATCGACTCCTGCTCAGGGTGCTACCTCCTGCAGCTAAGCCCAGCCAGCAAAAACGTGCGGGATGGCCAGGCGTCGCAGCCAATCGGTTGCACGGTTGCTGACTACACGCTCTCCTTTCCAATTGCCAACATTTCTCTGGCGAAGCTGCCGCACACTCTCTGAACGCCCCCTCTCCGCCACGACTCGCTATGGTGCTTCGCAGTGTCAACACGTCCTCGGCGCCTTGTACATTGTCTCCCAACTTTATGTCGCTCCTTTAGACCTGTACATCCTTTCTTTTGTAAACATTTCTAGCGCGTCACAACCCGGCTTTCCGCCTCAACACTCTCCTCACAGCCTCCGGACGCGTTGCTTGCATCCAGAGGACTCAAAGCCTCGTGTTCTCTAGAGCGAGCGACCATAGCCTTGCCCGACGAGTTAGAATCGTGGAAGGTGCGCGTTTTTCCGTCAAGAAATACAGGACGCGGCGTTAAATGTTGAATGCAAGCTCGACGGATCACCACATCTTCACCTACCCTGCCCTCATCGCCTCCGTCTGCTTTGTTGCAGGAAGGTGAAGCAGATAGCCCCGCAGAGGCGCGTGGTGTACCCTCTCCGGCACAGACTCTGTGGACAGCACTTCCTTCTCCAACCCAAACCCTTGGCCATTCAAGCCCGGAACTGCCTCCGCTCCCTTCTTTAGCAGCCCTTGGTGGTATTCCGCGGACTCCGTCAACAGTTGCGAGACACCAAGCAACTGATAGCACATACTATACTGCAAGTTGGGGATCTCCGTATCAACGCCCTCCGCCGGGGTTCCACGTAGGTTCTACACTGCGAGGGCATTCGGCTTTTGGGAGTGACGACCTTGAAGAGGACTCTACGAGTTTCCAGTTTGGACTTGACCATCTACTCCCGTCTCGGCTACTAGAAGACGACTCTCCAAATAGATTCGGCCTTGATCACCTTCTTCCATCTCGGCTGCCTGTCAATCAAGCCGTAACGCCTACGAAGTCGACATTCACGTCTAGAACAGGTGCACCAGAAGCGACTCCTTGGCCACCTGCTATCAACGCATCGGGTTCGCCACCGGAAGAGCTTCTGAACGGGCCAACTGGTGATTGGGTCCGGCAATTTTTGGCTGGAGAGTGGAGCAACGAGAGAAGTAATTGGTGGAGTGACGAATCCACCGAAAGTGAGTCAGCGGTACAAAAATCTGAGCAGGGACAAGAGGATAAACCTGGTCATCAGACTGAAAAGGAAAGGAAAGGGCATAAGTCAAGGAAGAACAACTTGACCCTGAAGCAGCAAGATTTCTGGGCCTACTTTAGCAAAGATCAAAAAGAAACGCTTGGCAAGATGATGGCCTCGAGGTACGCGGATCCTCCGCAGATGCGGAAGACGTCCGCAACAAGTCAAGGACCACAGTCCTTGCCAAGTCCAATATCTACAGACAAGCCTTTACCTCCTCCGCCCATGGAAGATGGACTCCCCGTCTCTCCAAACCCTGCCAGGGAACCTTCTCCCAAGCCACTAACACCAGGGCCTGTGCAATCACCTCAGGTACCTCGTCCACCAAAGCGGGTTGCGTGGAAAAGAAAGACTTGTTGCATCTCCTTCCCAGCCGAAATTCCAAGGGGTACACCAGGCTATCCTCCGCCGCCACTCAGCTCGGAAGAAGTTGCTGCTCGAATGCATCGATTTGAGCAGGCCGGCTATGATACCCGAGGGTTTGGTCATTGGAGGGATGGGAATGATGCTGCTGCCTCCGAGTATCTTGGACAAAATCGGAGTATCTTTCCAGATTATAGTGACTATCAGGAGGAGCGGAACAGTGGACCATTCCGAGTGCGAATCCCAAATAAGTCCGAATGGGAAGCCTACGTCAATTACCTCACGGAGCAGAAGCTGCGTGCCCTTGGCGTGAGCATGGGTGGTGAAGAAGAAGAGATCCCAATGTCTCGTGAAGCATCCTCTCAGTATCCGGCTCAGCCTTTCTCGCCACCTCTGCCAACTTCGTCGGCTGGTAGTCAACGTCTGGGCCAGCATGGCAGTGTTCTATCCGGGACGTTTCCGCATGGACCGTCTCCAGGCCACACTTCGACGCGATCGATTGCTTCTCCGATTTCGCCGTTCGGTAATCCTCGCGCTAACATGCATATGCATAGGCATTCTACGTTCACATCACCGGCCAACTTCCCGCAACAGCAGCCTACACCACCCAGTCTTGCCGGTTGGTCACCACAACAGTACCTTGGTCCGCAAGGTGCGCGCGGTGGATCGCCAGCATTGCCGCTCAATAGGACAGATCTTGGAGATGGCATATCACCTATACCGTCGTTTGGCTTCAGGCAGAATCAATACCCCCTCCCACAAAAGGAAGATTATTTGCTTCAGATGCAACAACAGCAACTCCAGTCTCAAATACTACACCAGCAGCATCAATTACTCAATCTTCGGCCTGCATCTACCCTTGCAGAGGTCCCTGAAGATGAGGCTGAGGAAGACGAAGTGGCTGAGATAAAACAAGCTAATCAAGCTGGGCCACAAATCGCTGTTCCAACTCCTCGTGGCCATCGCCATAATATCAGTGAAAACCTTGAACGGGAAATCCGTGATGCGGAATATCACCTCGAACATGCCATTGACAAGCAGCTTGAGGAAGGGGGCGAATTCAGCACCGAGTCTCGATTTGGTGGTCAGGATTCGATGGCAGAGAATATCAAATCACCGAATCCCCATGCTAACAGCTCTGCCTGGGAGGAACCACGGCCAATTGAGCAAGTGATACAACAACCACAGCCTCATACTAAAACCCATTCTTTGACAATGCCTCAACGGCCCGTTTCCTTGGGATATAACTCTCAGGCTACGGAAAGCCAACGTGGCGACTTGAGCGATGATGCGAAGACAAACATATCGGAAGTTACAAATCCAAGTCTGGAAGAAGGCAAAGCACGTGACGCAACGAAACGGCATTCTAAGGGCACTTCTCAAGCGAGTAATAGTCGAGTAGATTCAAACTTGTCTTTCAGTCAGCCGGGGCCTATTCACAGCAAGCATACCTCGAAATCTTCAACGTTAAAGCTTAATGTTGAAGCCAAGGAATTCAGATTTAATCCAGCTGCCTCCTTCAGCCCTGGTAACTTCGCACCCTCTGGGTTTGGCTTCCAGCCTACTGTCAGCAAATCAATTAGCCAAGGAAGCGCATTGGTACCTCGAAGCAACAAGCCTAGCCTGGATGGCTTGGGCACTGGCTTTAATGTTGCCGCCCCGGCTTTCAAACCTGTTGGAATGAGTGGATCTTCTTTTCCAAGGAGCGATTTCGACTTCTTATCGAAAGGACCGACCTTCAAGCCAGATGCTCCAGCATTTAGTCCATCGATTGCGAGCCCTGGATTTGCCCCAAGCGCATCCGCCCCCGTTCGTGGCAATAGCTCTTCCCGAATTTTCGGAAATTTCAACTTGAATGCCAATGATATCGTTAAGCCTGCAAGAAGATCTAAGGCTGTACCCATTATCAGACCAGACAACACACAGCAGCCTGTCAAGGAGGCCGAAGACAAGGAAGATGAATCTGGGCGTATTACACAGGCTGATGGACGGGAGAAACGAGCTCGGCATGGTCATGATAATGGCGACCAGGTGCCTCAATTCGCTATGCCTACGCATCCTCTTAGCGAGACTACCCAGTTCCAAACGGCTAAACAAGACCCGCAAACAGAGAGAGCATCGGCGCCTGAGGATAAGGAGAATCAATCTCCAAATGCAGAGCAGGGCCAATCCAAACCAAAGGATTCAATGCCACTGCCTACAACCAGCATGGCTCGAGAAGACTCGTCGTTTGGCGCCAATGTCCATACACCCAAGACAGACGAGATGTCAGCTGGTACCTTGACCGATTCTAAGACTCCCACCGGAGAACATCCTTTTCGCGATACGGCAAATTCTACTCCATCTGTTGAGGAGCCCACGAAGCCGTTCACAAAGAAACATGCAAGCAAAGGCTCCTTATCCGCTACTGCCAGACCCTTTGAGTATAGGCCGCAATACGGGTCTGGCTTCGATTTTGGTCTTCATGTTACTAAACCTTCCGTGACTCCAAGTGACGATTTTGGAAATACTCATATCAGTCCTCCTCGTCATGTCAGCCGAAGCCCCACAACTACCTTCCGCCCAAGTGATGATGGATCTTACCAAACTGCGCCTGAACCTCGCAAGCATGTGCCGTATCCAGAAAGTGAAAGCATCGACTATGATTCCTACGTGCATCCTACATTTAATGAGATTGATGCTGTGATGAAGCACCTGAATGAAGGTTCTGATTTTGGAGTTGAAAGAGTCGAACCTTCTTGGGATCAGTCCACTGCTGGGAGGTCACTTCATGATTTCGAGCACAGGGACCTACGGCCAACCTCCCATTTCCGAAGCGATGCTCCAAGCCCCAGCCCACGTCGACTTTATGCTCCAGCTTCCGGAACTCTAGGCGCCTCCTCGACTTCAATTACACATGATCCGTTTAGCGATGAACGTGCTGGTTTGGCTTATGAATCTCCCGTTCACCGTCTTAACAATGCGGATGATATCCCTATAAGTGATTGGGACGAGGGCATCTCTTCCGAGGGAGAAGACAAGATCCAAATGCGCAGTCGTTTCTTCGATAGCCATGTCGATGGCCTCATTAGCCGACTGCTGCAGAGCCGTCTCGACCCACTTGAAAAGAACCTGCAGGTAATTCAAGACTCCATTGCAACGATATCCCAAAGGCCCGGACGAGGTCGTCGAAGCATGTCCAACGATCGCTTGGACAGCGACGCAGATGACGAGGATGATGAAGCTGGTCCGGACTTTCATTACCGGAATCGATCACCGAGGAAAGACCGCAAGCTTGAAAAAATTCGAGCCATCGTTATGGATGCGCTTGCAGCCCACCAGCCCAAAGATATACCGGCTTCAGCTCTGGCTCTAGCTCCTGCGCCTCCGCCAGTGCAGCCACACGTAGACATGTCCGAATTCTATCAGGCTCTCGGTGACCTAAAAGCCTCAATCGCCCGCACTGCATCTTCCAGTGTTCAACCAGAAGATTTCAGAGAAATGATCGAAGAAGCTCTCAATCGTCAGAATACAGCTATAGTTCAACGTAGGGAAAGCCAAGTTGCAGAAGAGAGAGAACTTCGTATCGCCGATCTGGAATTGATGTTCAAGGAGGCGACTTTGCGCATCGATGCAGAGGTTGAAGCACGGAAAGTGGTGGAAGCTCGTGAAGCTGATACACAACGTTTGCTGAAGGTCACAGAGGAAGAACTCTCTCTACTTCGCGAGGCTGCTCGTGATGATGCCCACAAGTTACGTGCATTGGATGAGGCCTGCAAAGATGCGCGGTCGAAGGCTGCCTCTTGTGGGGGTACCGAGAAGGATCTCCGTGCTAAACTTGCCGCTTCGAAAGCAGAGACTGAAGAACTGAAGGCCCAGGCTGTTGCTTACGAAAATGCCCAGGAGGATCTGAGGAAGAAATTGTCTGCCGTTACTGCAGAGAACGAAGCTCTCCAATTTACTTTGGAAGAGTATCGCCTTTCCAGCGCTAAATGGCGAGATGAAATTCAGAAAGCCAATGAAGAGAAAGAGAGCCTGAAGAAGGCAATTGACACCGCGAAATTCCAAGCTGAAGAGGCTACCCGGATCCGAGAAGCTATGCGCGGAAAACTGGAGAAGCTACAACAAGACATGGTGGTTGCATCTGAACAAGTTGCTGCTGAAAGAGCTCAGTGGCAGAAGAGCGATGAAGAGCACATGAAGAAGTACGAAGTTTTGAGCGCTAGGATCGAGGCTGAAGGTCGCACAAGAGAAAGGCTTGAAAGAGAACTTGAAAGACTTGAGAGTCAAGAAATAGAAGGCATGAGGTTGAAGGTTACTCTGGAACAAACTCAGAAAGCCAACTCTAGACTCGAAGAAACCATTAATAATCTAAAGCGGGAGTGTGCGGACCACCAAAAGGCGGCTGAGAAGCACCAGCGGGAGTTCCAGGAAGCCAGGGAAGCAGGACGAGTGGAAGTGCAGCGTACACGTGCGCTCATGGAAGCAGACGTCGAACTTGCTAACGATCATGTCAACATTGTACGTGCTGAACTCGAGAGCGAGATCGCGAGAATTCGGGCTGAGATGGACAACATCCGCATGGACGCTGACACTGCCAAGGCTCGACATGAACTTCTTTTAGATGAGGCAGCGGATGCAAGGAGACAAGCGTTAGAAGATGCTCTTCAGTCAAGGAAAGCAGCGTTGCAAGAACAACGAGACACGTACGAACGCCGCATAGAAATGCTCCAGAAAGAGCACAGTAGGGGCCTAGAAATTGCCCTTGAAGACAAGCAGCGTTCTGAATCCCACCTCAATGAGCGTCTCGGTCTTGCAGGTGCCAAGCTAGATCATCTACAAGACAAAGTCGAGCATCTCGAAGAGAAATTGTCTGTTGCTAAGTCTGCTGCCCATGCCGCTGCCCAAGCTGCTCAATCTGCCAAGGCTCCCACATCACACTACTCAAGCTCATCACGAATTCCAGAGAAGGTCTCACCGCAAGCTCTCCGCGAATCAATCGTCGTTCTGCAAGAGCAGCTTCAGGAACGCGAATCTCGCATTGAATCGCTCGAGCACAGCCTCTCTGAAGTCGACACCGACGCTCCAGCGAAGCTCAGAGAGCGAGACACTGAGATTGGGTGGCTGCGCGAGCTTCTAGGCGTCCGCATCGACGACCTTAACGACCTCATCAACGCCCTGTCTCAACCATCTTTCAATCGCGAAACCGTCCGCGACGCTGCTATCCGCATCCGAACAAACTTGCAAATGGAGCAGCAAGAGAAGGAAAGGCTTATAACTGGTGGACAGACCTTTCCCACACTAGCCAGCTTGTCGAATTTTGCATCCCCGAAGGCTGCACAGCTGGCAGCAGCGTTTGGTAGCTGGCGCAAGGGCCGAGACACAGCGACAAGCTCACTTTCTGGAGCGTCCACTAGCACATCCCGCACACAGACGCCCTCCCGCAGTGTGCCTGCGCCTGCGAGCCAAGGCTTTCTATCCGGTCTCATGACACCACCTACATCGAACCTACGCCGCACCCCACTAGCGTCATCTGCTATCCGGCCACATAACTCGCGATCAACTTCAAGCTCAAGTGCCTTCACGCAAAATTCTGTTGTTGGTTTCCCTAGTCTTGGGAAGCAGGCTTTAACGGGAGCAGAGCAACGGGAGCCCAGCACACCGCCGCTATTACGAAAGGCGAGCTATGATCAGGACGCGGAGGATGGACGGTACAGCGAGAATGGGTTCTACGATGATGAAGACAGCACCGTTGATGGGAACCCAGGGGAGGTGAGAGGATTTGATGGATTTGGCCCAGGACTACATAGATAATGATAAGCGAATCTCTTGGACAGAAGATTCGTAGGAATTAGAACAATTGGGATGGAAGTGGAGGGCACGTCAGGACTGTTGCAACAGACTCTTATTTCCTTTGTACAAAATTTCCTTTTCTCATGTCCTTTGCTGAGCGCTTTCCTATGTTACCACTTAGCGTTCTCTCTCTTTGTTACGTGTGACATTTTGGATCATTTCAGTGCAGGTGTGCTTCGAGCGGCTGGAAATACCCCCCTTTTCCCGAGATTGTCAGAATTGTTAATTTGTTTATTAGAAATACCCCCATCTTCTGCCCTAGCTTATAAGTGGCTCAGACTGAAAATTTACCTCCTACTATACATTTTATAATTGTCTCATGTTTTCCCCTTAACCTGGGTCTTGGCTTGTGCATAGCGCGTGGTGCAAGTTTTGGAAATTTGACATAATGGTGGTCCTGCTGTTGCTACAATAGAGCACTTTTTTTCCGCTCGTTTTCTAATAAATGAAGTTGTAAGAATTATTGATATGGGAGTTCATAGACTGTCTCCACTCGCAGCTAGGTATGATTTGGTCTGTTTGCGGAATCCAGTTGTATGTGGTGAGATGGCAAGTGAAATCGTAGAAAATAAATTAGTTTGGAAGACACAGCTGAGCTTCTGTTGTGGGATTTATGTGAGACAGAGGGGTGGACTATATTCCTGTTTTAATTCTATATCCAGCTCTTCCGATAAACACAAGAACAGCAGACTGGATATTACCGTGCGCATAGACAAGAGAGCAGCGACCCTCACTAGAGTTTTATCCACAACCCTAGGCTAGACCGCTGAGTCACTAATACCCCGACACTGCTCAATAAGGGCCCTAGCGAAAAGTACATACGCTGGGGGGCAAATACCGTCTCAGTCGCGAATTTCCCACAGCAATACAGGATTTGGAGGTTGGTACGTGATATATGCCCCAAAACCGGGGACCGACTAAACCTTCCTTAGAATACATGGAAAACTGCCAGGCCAGACTGAGCAAGCACAAATGGACACAACACAGTGGCAAAGCCTGGGCCTGGAAGAACAAGTAACTAGGGGCTAGCTGCGGCTTCAGCTTTGGCTTTGTACCCGTAGGAGCTTTCAAAGTCGCGGTAATATCGCGTCTTGTCCGCAGCAGCCATGTCTTCGTATTTCTAGATTCGGGGAGTATAAGCCGTCGGTGTTAGAGCTTTGAAAGGAGTGAGTGCGGCCTACCTTCTTCTCGCCTGCGCTAAGTGTTTTGTACTCCGAGGCCATGAGCTTTGTAGCTTCAATTAAGGGAATATCCTTGAAGTCGCCGGATTCACGGCGCTCCATCATGAAAAATAATATTCCATTTTTGGGAGACTTAGCCTGTCGATCATCTTCAATCCGTACAACTTTGCTACCAGTCATTTTGTGTTTGCGTTTAAGGGCTAGGCGCGCGAAATTGGCATCACGAATCTGTTGAGGCGTATGCTTCAAGACCCATGCCTTGTACTCAGTCTCGTTGGCGGCTTGATTCTGATTTGCAAGGTGATTGTAGTGCTGCGACTCGGTCAGCAAGACTCGTGCGATGTCAAAGCTAGTGTTTCACTGCCTCGTATACTAACCTCTCTCTCAGCCGGGGTGAAGTCCTTGTAAAACTGGGCCAACTGTTTCACACCTTCAAGACGCTTCTGGCCGTTGCTCACCGCATTCTTAATATTCTCCGCTATGTAAACAGTCCATGCAGTGTATGGGCGCTTCTTAGGTTCTGCGAGGGCCTTCTTTTTGAGCTCGTTGAGCTCATCCCTAGCCTTCTTGGCAGCTGCCCTCTCCAGGGTTTTCTCTGAGAGGGGCTTCTTGACCACCTTTGCCTTTGCCTTTGCCTTTGCCTTCTTTTTTGGCGCAGCCCTTCTTTTCGCAGCAGTCGTCTTTTTCTTCGGTGCGGCCTTCTTCGGCGCGGCCTTCTTCGGCGCGGACTTTTTTGTGGCTCTTGTCTTCTTCACGGTCGTCTTTGCTCGAGTAGTCCTCGTCGCAGGTTTCGTTTTCGCCGTGACATAGGATCGGCGGTGTATGGCGGAAGGGAGCTTATACGCATGAGGAACGGCACAAATGGAACGAATTAAGGTGGCTTTGTGAGTGATAGCGACTCGGTGGATTAATCGGGTGAGCTGCGACAGGTCGTGTGTTGATGTTTTGGGTACATCGGCTGCCAAGCGGCAGAGAAGGCCGCGGGCCAACATGAGGGATATATAATTCAAAAGTCGAGACTATAAAGGGATGCGACCACACTTCTTTGCTTTGCAGGTCGTTTAAGGAATGTGGAGCGCAGCAGTGGGGGACGGTTACGCGTGAAACAAGCTGCAGTGTAGAAGAGGTTGGGCCTTCGTATTGGATAAATGAGTGTGGGATTAGCCGAGTGGCGTAGAGCTTGTCATGCTATCCCTTAACCCGCCAAACGTCCATTAAGCAAGCGGTCCGTGCGGAACACCAGATCAGAACAACGCGTATAGGCTGTATAGATTTGATCAATACAAACTATCAACTATGCCCCCAAATTGTACTCCCAATGATATAGACCTCGTTCAGCCGACCCAATATAACGTTCAGCCAAATCGTGCCTCGAAAAAGCCTCCCCCGGAGCCTTGGCCGTTGCCCGATTTCGAACCTCTCCATATCAGCTGTACATTCCTGAGCACGGTGATTTTAATTCATTGATTTGATTGATAAATCCTTATCGATAACATGTAGAGGAATTTTGGCGGGTTAAGGCCAAGCTTTATTTCTCCTTAAAACTCTTTCTTATTAAACTATTCTTTCTATAATATATACTTTTAAGTAGAATAAATCTTAATAAGAATATATTTTAATAAGAATTTAATAAGAATGTATAAATAGGTAATAAGTAGATAAATATATAATTATTATTAACTCCGTGATCCATCTCCCCGCCTTTTGGGACTCGCCTGCTTGGCGCCTGCGAGTCACCTGTGGTGCTCTACCTTAGGAATCACTGCTGCCGTAACAAGCCGACGGACGCGCTAGTATCACAAACTTTGCTCTACTACTGTAGAGTTATTAGGCAGTAGATAAATATATATAGGTAAGTTTAATCTATAATATCTACTACCTGCTGTCGGGTTTTATTAAAAATGGTACCATTAGATTTGTCTTATTAAGCTCTATATTTTACGTTATATAATTATTTTAGTAGAGCGTGTGGCTGTAAAGTTATTGTTCAACTTGGTTTCCGCGGGAAAACCGGAGATTTTGGTGCAGAGCTTTGAAAGGATTTTTGCATAGGCCAAATAACTTCGCATCCGTAGAAGAACCACCTACGTCACGGGTCGTCAAAAACCCTGCCCTGCCCGCTATTCCGTCTCCTAAATATCCCACATTCGGCCTTTGGTGGGTAACTACATATTTCTATCTGGAGTACCCGAACATTTTTGAAGGGGCACCTACGGTCTAATCTAGAATCTAGACTGTACAATTGAACAAGAACGCTCAAACATAGTTATCCCATCCTTTTTAAAATTACAACACTTTATGACTGCACAAAATCAGCGTTCGACATACGAGGGTGGCATTTGGTGAACTCACCTCCAATGATGGTCCCCATCACCATATTGAATACCCTCAATCCAGTCCTTCATCTGCTGTGCAATCGCGCCCGCTTCCTTGCCCTCTTCCAGTCCACACTCCACTGTGCGGCCCTTCCAACTAATATTCCGCACGGGACTCACCACAGCTGCGGTACCAGCACCAAAGATCTCTATCATGCGTCCCTCGTCTGCGGCATCTGCGAGCTCTTTCATTGTGAACTTTCGTTCTGTGACTCTCCAACCTTGTGGCTCAAGTCTCTCGCGTGCGAGACCCAAAATCGAGTCTCGCGTGACACCCTCCAGAATAGTGCCATCAAGTGGGGCGGTCAATAATTCATTCTGGCCCGTCTCCTTGTTCTTCACCGCAGCGAATAGATTCATTGTTCCGACCTCGGTGACATATTCCTCCTCTCCGAACAGCCACAGGTTTTGTTGGAATCCTCGGCTCGCTGCTTGCATTTGCGGCACTATGCAAGGAGCATAGTTTGCGCCAAGCTTCTTGTCTCCTACACCACCTGGCCATGCGCGCACAGCGTAGTCGGTTGCTTCTAATGATACAGCTTTAAATCCAGTGGGATAGTATGGGCCCACAGGGGAGGCAATTACGAAGAGTAAAGCCGACGCGGGAGGACCAACACCTAGAGTGGGCTGGGTACCAATCATTGTAGGTCGAAGGTATAGAGAGTATCCACGGGCCCTATAGCAATCATAAGACACGCATTGCGAAAGGCAGCGTGACAGGAGACCTCACTGTGGGATGAACCTCTCGTCTAATTTGACAAACTTGCCAATGAGATCAATAAGCGCATCCCCATCAAACGTGGGCAATGCTATCCGCGCTGAGGATTTGTTTAATCGAGCCATGTTCTTATCTGGGCGAAATAGCCTAATATGTCCACTCTTGTCTTTGTATGCCTTCATCCCCTCGAAGCATTCGAATGCATAGTGGAAGACGCAGGTGGCGGGATCTAAGCTTAGATCCTGATAGGGAGTGATGTGCGCAGGTAGCCAGCCTTGTGATGCGGTCCATTTTAGCGATAGCATATGATCTGAGACGATTTGTTAGCTGTGGGGAAGCTGGGTGCAAAGGATAGATACATGCCAGTAAAGTTGCGCCCAAAGATGAGCTCTTTCGGTGGAAGAAGGTCCTTTGGCGTCGTAGTCTTTGTAATAGACAGCTTCGTAGGGTCAATGTCTTGAATCTTCGCCCCAGAAGAAGCATCAGCGTGAATACTGTAAGCTCTCCGACATCGCTGAGCAGAGGAGGATGTTTGGAGAAGAAGCGATCGGCGGAATGAGGAGGATAGAGAGAGCGCGAGCGACGAGGACCGTTGCTGAAGCATTTTTCAATACAAAAACAAAACCAAAAATCTAATTGCGCATGGGAATTAAACAGAAAAAAGGAGGCGGTTATGAGCCCTTTGACTCAAATTTCTGGGGGAAGCCGAAGCTGCCCGAAGCTGAACGGGTGCGGATGTGAACACACCGCCTGGAACCCGGCCTCAACGCGCCGGCGAGCCAGCTCGAGACGTGGGGCATGTGAGAGCCGAAGAACGCCCGATTGTTGCTTCGTATCCAGTATCACCAGGGTTTTGCTATTATCACTGGAACCACCAGACAATTTTTAAGAGCCCATGCTGGACTCCCTTGCGCAAACAAGGGCGCTGCAGAGCAGTCGCAAGACGCTGTACCACAACAGTTCATGAGATTCTCAATTAACACCACTCAGGACGCCATACTGGCGAACTGTCAACCATGTTCTCCTCGGCGCTAAAGTCCTTCTCCTCGAACATATCCTCGAATTACACTCTGTCGCCTCAACCTACCTCAACATCGGGTCCTTGGAAGATACACGATGCGAAGAAGAAATCTATAGGCAAGGCAGCATCTGTATTCATATTTGAGAAGAAGTCGTTGGAATCGCAAGGTGGAAGCTTAGGTAGTAGGGCCAATGCTGCGTCCTTGAAGAGAGTGCAAGAAGAGGTTACAGAGAGGTTGAAGAAAGAGGCCAGCTCCCTTGCGAGACTGCGACACCCCAGTATACTTGAATTGGTGGAGCCAGTTGAAGAGACACGTAATGGAGGGCTTATGTTCGCAACAGAGCCTGTGACAGCATCATTAGCTGGACTGCTGCAGGAAAAAGATGACCAGGAGAAAGGCAGTGGGGTAGGCGGACGGACAAGTCGATATGTTATTGAAGAATCCGACGGTAAAGGCAGACGAAGGAGAGAAATTGAAATTGATGAGTTGGAAATACAAAAGGGACTATTACAAATTGGCAAAGGCCTTGAGTTTCTCCATGAAAGCGCTGGACTTGTGCATGGAAATCTTACTCCGGATGCTATTTTCATTAATGCAAAAGTAGGGAGCATAAAAATGTCTCGTACAATTATGGCAAGTCCGCTGATGCTTGCGACAGTCTGATTGGAAAATATCCGGATTGGGATTTTCAGGACCGCCAGACAACTCCACAACAGCTACCTCAGTGGCTCCGATATCACTTTCAGAAGCTTTGAACTACGATCCTCGCTTGCCGCGCTTTGTGCAACTGGATTTGGATTATGCCTCTCCAGATTTTGTGCTCGATACAAATGTTACATCAGCAGCAGATATGTTCTCGCTTGGCCTTCTGATCATTGCCCTCTATAACTCCCCACATCGGAGTCCGCTAGAAGTCAATGGAAGTCTCTCTGCGTACAAACGAAAGTCTTCCTCATCCTCGTCAGCACCGACCCAAACTAACAATTTCCTATCTTCACAAGCACTACCCAGAGATGTAGCATCTGGGTTGCTTCCACGACTGATTACAAGACGGCCTGCACAGAGGTTGAGTGCCAGGGAGTTTCAGCAAGCCCAGTACTTTGATAACATTTTGGTTTCTACCATCCGGTTCCTAGATTCTCTGCCTGCTAAAACGCCGAATGAAAAATCACAATTTATGAGAGGACTCCCCCGGATATTGAACCAATTCCCAAAATCAGTGCTAGAAAAGAAAGTCCTCCCTGCTCTATTAGAAGAGACCAAAGACCGCGAGCTACTTTCATTGGTTCTACAGAATGTCTTCAAAATTATTACCACCCTTCCTTCTGGGAAACGACCTTTTACCGAGAAAGTTATCCCTCGCTTACGAGAGGTTTTTCTGAGCGGCAGTACTAAAGGAGTCGCTCCAGAAAGAGATAGTTTGAAGGAAGCCGGTCTTATGGTGCTGCTCGAGAATATGCAGACTGTTGCTGAAAACTCATCTGGCAAAGAATTTAAAGACGGTAAGTCTACTAATTGTTTGTCTACCGCTCATTACTAATTCTACCAGATATATTGCCCATTATACACCATGCGCTTGATTCTCCAACTCACTCACTGGTTGACGCTTCTCTAAAGTCCCTCCCAGTCATTTTGCCCGTACTTGACTTCTCTACAGTCAAGAATGAGCTATTCCCGGTCATTGCCACTGTCTTCAGTAAGACAAGTAGCATGAATACTAAAATCTGCGGACTTGAAGCTCTTCAAACTTTATGTGGTGGTTCTCCGGATCAAAACACACCGCAAGGCGATGGGCTTGACGGAATGGGTAGTCTAGAATCATCAAAGCCGAAGCATACAAACACTTCAATCCTGGATAAATACACCGTTCAGGAAAAAGTTGTGCCGCTCCTCAAGGTAATTAAAACTAAAGAACCCGCTGTTATGGTAAGTGCGTAAAGTATAGTTCATGTACAGAGGTGTCATATTCATCGATTTCTGCTGAATTCAAGCCATACTAAATCACCAGTTACTATATCGTCTCAAGGGGCCTATGATAACTGATAAAATGCGTTGGCTCTCTATGCATGAGTTTTACTCATTTCTTGACGTCAAATATTTCCCGGCTGTTACTGCATGCTAACCGTTACCATAGATGGCGGCCCTCGAAGTTTTCAAGGAAGTTGGTAAAATTGCCGACTCTGACTTCCTCGCGAGGGATGTTCTCCCAATCCTCTGGCAATTCAGCCTTGGTCCGCTTCTCGACCTACAACAATTCCAGGCATTCATGACTTTGATCAAGTCACTTTCCTCCCGCATCGAACAAGAGCAGACGCGCAAGCTTCAAGAACTGTCTTCTAGTAACACTGCAGCCGCAGCCCGCTCAAACGACTTCATGACATCCGCCGCCATTGGCGGCACTAATGGCACGGAAACCACAAATGGAGAAGAGGCAGATTTTGAGACTCTTGTTCGAAGTGGCCAGCCATTGTCCTCGCCTAGTGCAAATACGGTCAACGACCCCTGGGTGGCGGCGACAGCGTCTTCATCTACGACCCTCCCCTCCCGACCCTCGAACCCTCGGACCCGTTCTCAAAACGCATCTCCTGCCCCTGCGTTCTCGTGGTCAACACCCCCACCTTCCTCTCCAGCTCCCCGCTCGAACCCTCTTGCAACACGTCCAAACGCCTCGAGAACTATCACACCAGATAACATTCTCAGCGCATTTGCACCCTTGACTCCTTCAACTACCACAACGGGCATGAATGCCACATCCGCGTCATCTTACTCACAGCCACTACAACCATCACGACCAGGCATGGGCATGAGCATGAGCAGCATGAGTGTTCTGTCGCCCACCAACAACACCCAAAACCAGAGTAGTTCCTTCAATTGGTCTGCAGCGGTTGCGCCTGCCTCTTCTACGAGCAATGTGTGGGCACAACCATCCATGTCATCGTTACAATCTCAAAACCATACCCAAACTTCCTCACCGTTTGCAATTGCTCCACCACCAAAGGTGCCGTATTCGAATTACGGGATCGCTCCGCCGCCTTCCGCGCCGGCGAGTGGGAGGCCAGGTATGGGGATGAGTGGGGTTTTTACAGGAGGCGGAAGAAGTAATTTTAGTACAGGACAAATGCAAGGTCAAGCGCAAGGTCAAGCGCAGGCGCAGGGCCAGAAACAGGGGTTGGACAAGTACGAGAGTCTGTTATAGTGGAATAAAATGACATACCTTTGATCAAAAGTTAGCTGGCGTAGTTTTTATTTTGGAACACTTTAACGCTGGAACACTTCAACGCCTGTACCCAATCCTCTTGGACGGTCTTGTAACACCTCGAATCTAGGATCCTATGCGCTCCTCGGCTAAGATGAGGTCTCTTCGTGACTAGCTCTTTTGACGTGATCAACCTCGGCTAACTGAAATCAAAGGTTCTATTCACGGTCGTAAATTATAGTATTACAGTTATCTACAGTCTACAATCTGTTGTCTAGGTTTAGCTCTATCATACAGAGGCTTCATCCAATAACACCATGCCTAGGGAAAAAAGAAACCGATCTCCACAGTCATGCGGTCGAGGGTGGAGAGGAGTTGATACAGAGCGGAGAGACGGAGGAACCCCTTAAACTAACCACTCAGGAATTCTTCCTCGCATGCTTACTCATCTTACGCAAGCGCTCACCATAAATATACAGCACATACGGAATAGGTATGAAGGCGATACCGAGGAACGCCAGCGTACTACTCGCCCAACTCACACTCAGATTTTTGTACATTGCAGACGCAAAGAGCGGGAACCCCGCGCCGAAGGAGCTGCGCATGAAGTTGTTTGCCGGCGAATACTGAGGCAGCATAGCCCGGATAGGCGTCGGAGAGGTAGCTGAGGACAGAATTGAAGAGCAGGAAAGCGGCGACGGAAAAGGAACCTGAGCCAATGATTGGCATGATCCAGTGGATGCTGGGCTGTGCGCTCCAGCCGAACCAGAACAGTCAGACTGGGATGAAGAAGCCGCGACCATGGCGGGCGGGAGGCGTTTCTCTGGCTTTAGCTCGCCGTTCTCGTTGAACTGCTTCTCTTAGACAAGGCGTAGATGGGCGAAGAAGGGAGGGGTAGTGGCGAGGGCGCCGATCATGATGCCGAGGAAGGCGAGCCCTTCCTGGCCTAAGTTGAAGCCGTAGATTTCGACAAAGGCGATCGGGAAGGATTCGAACTAGATATATAGGAGGCCGTAGGTCAAGGCGATGTACAGGTTCAGTAGGAACACTATTGGCTTAGTAAAGTTGAGGGTAATTGGGCGAACAAGAACCATGAGGGCAATCTATCGAATACATTAGGCTTGTTATACCTTTTGAAGTCAACTAATGGACCTACATTTTTCCTAGTCATGTGCTCTGCCATGATTTCGGGCTTGCATTTTAGTGTTTCGTCTCCAGTAAGCTTTTGAAGACATCGCGTCCGGCGATAGAGGATGTTTGAAGAGCTCGTTTCAGGCAAGAGGAAGAATACGAAAACTAGGCGAAATCCTGACAGCCTTGCAAGAGGTCAGCTCTAGCGCTTGCTGCAAATTAAACGTAGTACTTACCACATTAGCTCCCATATAGTCCACGTCCATCCTTTAGCTTGAGCCGCAAAGCTTCCTACCAATGACCCTAGGACAGGGTCACAAACTGCAGCAATCCCCTAAATCGCCAGTCCATACGCTTGCTTTTGTAGTCTGTACATATCTCTAATGTTTGCACCTACAGTGGCTAATATAAGCGAGCCGAATAATCTTGTGAGGAATCGAAAGGTCAGGAGCATACTGAAGTTACTCGCAATAGCAGTCGGTACCTGGAAAAGAACAAAAATGAAGAGAGTACCGATATATATAGGGTTTCGGCCAATATGGGGAATTTAGGACATCGACGTCCATAGCATCTGATCCCAATTCTCAACTGATGTGATGGAAATGAATAGACGACTCGCCGGTCCCAGACCGTAACCTGCAATGAAAAGTGTTAAACCAAGTGTTGCTGCAACCTGGCTAACGCCGAACACCCGAACGATGTCCGCAATACCTACGCTAAAATCGCGGATCCAATGTAAATGCTGAATGCCAAGAGACAAATCTCAAAAGTCACAAAGAACTTCATTTTGTGTCAGCTATACCTCTAGGGTTCAGATATCGTTACTTACGTCTGGATTATCTGGACCATACCAATCTACAACATGGACATCCTTGCCCTTTCTTGGATCCACCCTGACTCCACTAGCAATGCTGTATGTATGGCCATCGTCCGCACCTGAGTCTGAGAAGAAGCTGATGAGAGAGGATGTGACCCGATAGGTTCATCACGGGTTCTCACACCTCCAAGGCCACTGATCGGTCGATCTTCCGTATCTGAGTCGTCTCCACGAGCTCCAATGTGGCCATGATGGGCAGCATTCCTAGATTTCTCTTCATGGACATATTTTTTCCACAGAGATGGGTCTCTCTCTTCAGCACAGGTAAAATATTTATTGCTAGAAGCAAAACGAACGAGACGGTCAAAAGCTGAATCACGAATGAGATTAGACATTCTTACGGCTTTGAGAGGGGCGCGCAGTTCGGGAAACTGACCATCATAGCGGGTGTCCTGAAGATCCTGATATATATTATACTGTACCTTTCGTCATCAGTGCGGCTCTCACTTGGGCTCGAAGATGTGCGCTCGGCATCTGGGAAGTGTCCGTAAAATGCCGATGATTGTATCAAATCGTGTAGGGCCGGAATCAAACTTCTCCGATTAGAGTCGTTATCATGTTTGGTGACATTAAGAATCTATGACGATGTAGGGAACAATCATCGACGCTAATGTAGCTGAGGACCTGCTGACAGCCGCCTTGGTGAGAGGAAAAGCGCCGACAGTCAACAGAGATAAAGAGGTCTTTGTAAGTGATGCCTGTGATGTGCTTGGTTAGAGATTACTCTCGCTCAAACATTATACCACAGATGATCTATGTCATTCTCTCCATATGTAGACTTGGTGTCTAAATGATTTCAGTTCAGCACCAATGGCTCTGTATATGGGTTGCTGACTGGAGACGTATATTTGGTCTACTTCATTAATGTGCTCATGATGCTTGGTGGGGATTGGAACCGTGGTGGTGACCGCGCGACAAAGCTTTGGATGCAGAACTCGAAAATTCCAAAACAGGTTAGCACGGAGCTCAGCCTGCCAAGAGCTCTTGATTTGCGACACCCAGCTTCCAGCCCTTCTTGTATGTTACTCATGCGGGTAATAGGCATGCCGAGTGTGCCCATATCGACGGGAACCTTGGTGACTTGGGAATCCGCAGTGTCCGAGGATTTACAAAGACGTGTGAGACTCCCCGCCATTGAACGCGTCCTCGTTTCGGTACCATTGCAAGGCCTATTGCGGGATCTACGGCTCTCTCCTATCATTCTCCTCCATCCTTTATATTTTCCCTCACTATAAGTTTGGTCAAGCGTTGAAGTTATCTATCACTAATCTGAGAAAGGTGGAGAGTTTCGCCTGCTATGGAGTACAGTTGAGAATGACTTTATTCAGTCTATCAAATGCTAGTCTGAACATCCCATGTCAAATCCCATAAAACTCTTACGTCTTTGGTATCCATGGAGCCGCTACGTCGAAGTTTGTGCCCCTCAAACTAATGTTAAAGTGGACAACACGGTGCTCAGCTAGCACAAAAGCGTGGACTTCAAAAAGCGCATATTCTTCTTGTCCTGGGCGAGATAAATCCCAGCAGCTGCCGTCCTCTATGCGATGAATCATATTATTATCCCTTAGTACCTTGATTCTGCTCCTATCCCCACTGGTCCCTCCCTAATAAGTTACGCGCATTCACTGGTAGGAACAACAGGAACAATAGGAATGAGAGGCGACTGGACTGAGAAGATGGAGGCGGCTAGGGTGCACGTGCTGTAGTGCTTGTGGTGCATCACGAATGTGGTTAGTCATTCGCTTGCGGGCCGATTGACTCCGCGCCAACGGAATCGCGTCTGAGCTTGCTGAGGTAACGGAAAACTACCCGCGCGGGCACGAGCATGGCCAGAGCTTTATCGAAGATGTAGAGACGATAGGTGGCTAAAGGCTAATTAATTAGATGGAAACGAGAGATAAGGAATAGAGTGGTAAGGGAGGTAAATGCTCCAAGAACCTCATTTTAACTACTATATACGGTTTAGCTTGCAAGATTAACGCGGTTGCCGATCTAAAGGACCTTCAGACTAGCCCGTTAATTCGCGTCCAACGGTTATGTTATCGATAAGAAATAGCCAATCAGCTGAATTTAACGCCCGTACTGAGGAATATAAAGCTTTGATTTTATAGTAATTTGATATACACGCTTAATATTAAGTGGGCTGAACAAGATCTATATTAATTCTGGCACGGTTAGAAGGCATTAGAGTAGGAAGTCAATTAATGGAATCTATCCCTTGCAACGTTGAGGTCCTACTGGAGGTGGTCCGTGCGGGAACAACAGAATCAGAGCTACACGACTCCAAGATTCTCACAATTTGATTAGCTGGAGATTATCGATAAGAATAGGGCACATTTCAACGTTGCAAGGGATAGGTGCACGCGTTGTTTTGAAACTGGTGTTCGCGCACGGATCATTTACTCGTTGAACGCTAACGTGTCAAAGGATTCTGAAGTTGCAACCGAACGGCCCTAAAATCTTACGTCTTAAATATATTAAAGATAGGGTATAGTTATAATATTAAAGGATAGCTTCAATATATTAATAGCGATCATTTTAAAGAATTCGATATTAAAAACTCATTAGGTGTGGGGCGCACGGGGCTAAAGTTCATCTAGTGTAAGGTTTTACAATGTGGCGTATTTCAACACACTCTGCGAGTCTCGGAGTCGTCTCGGACCCAGAGCCGCTGCGCTTTCGGCCAGAAATCCAGCCCTCGGTTCGGCCGCAGTCTGGCCTTCGTCCTAGCAAACTTCGGGCATCGAGATGGAAAACCCGCATCAATCAGAACTATGTATCACGGAATGAGGCTGGCCTCGAAGGGCAACATCGTCTGGCGACTTTGCGAAGAACAGGCACGATGTCTCCCAGGGTCATTGGGGCCCCGGATTATCACTCCTGCTTGCCAAGTCTCGGTGTGTCTTTCAGGGCCTGCCAAACGCATGCCGGCGCTGATTGGTGTGATCGCAAACCATGCTCGTCCCGTCCACCCCGGATTAGATGGTCCTCCCCGGTTGATGTGTCCCCAGCTTTTGGGACGAGCATCGGTCCCATGCTGGTTTTGTAAATGCCCATGTATACTACTAGACCTTCATCGCCTTATCTTATATTTTTGCGAAGGTGCTCCACCCCTTAGTTGGCTGCTCGCTCCATCTCTTTTCTCAAGGCAACATATCCTATTCTTTCGTTACGAAACAGGCACTTTCGCTTTGTCTTCACTCTTTTGGGAACTCACCAACACACTTAAGGGCTGTGGTACATATCACTAGCAATCATGGGTTTGATGACAGGGAAGAGAGCGTACAATTGGTGCGCTGACCGTCTTGTTTCCTGGTTACAGCTTCGGCTAACTATTGAATCCACAGGTACATCTCTCTAGTAGCAGCAACTTGTATGGTTTTGTACGGATACGATGCCTCAGTCTATAATGCAGTTCAAGGATCTAAGCATTGGGTTGCTTATTTCAACAAACCAGTATACATCTCTTCACATTAGCACTTCATGCCTCGAGCTCACAGTATTTCCTAGAACACGCAAACAATTGGAGCAGTCAATACTGCTTACACTGTCGGTGCTATCGTGGCAGGGTTCTTCTTTGGAGGACCTGTCGCTGATTACTTCGGGCGCCGAATCGGTATGGCTGCTGGATGCGTCCTCGTGATTATTGCAACTCTCATCCAAGTGTTCTCTCCTCGAGGGAATATTGGATGCTTTATTGGTGGCCGTGTCGTGATCGGTTTGGGCCAAGGTCTTGCTTTGAGTAAGTTCTTTTGGACTTTCAACAGAACACCAGTTTATCAGTGTAATAGCTGCTGGTCCTATTTACATTGGCGAGCTTTCTCCACCTGAGATTCGCGGAGCCATCATGTCATTTTGGCAGATGTTCTACAGCGTTGGCAGCTTCGTTGCGTAAGTTAACTCTTACTCTTTTTTGAGGTCATGTGGCTAAACCACGATAAGTTACTGGGTTAACTATGCCTGCACCAAACATACCGAAACGCTTGGGGATTGGGACTGGAAGATGGTTGTGATTTTCCAGCTGCTCGTTCCTATCATTATCCTCGCCCAGCTTTGGGCCATCCCTGAAACACCCCGTTGGTATATCCAACACGGCAACCGGCTTGATGACGCTCGTGCTTCCCTCTACCGCGTGCGTGATACAGACCAGGAGGTTGAAGACGAAATCTTAGTCATCCGCGAGGCTATCGAGTTCGAGAAAGAAGCCATCTCTAGCAGCTACTCCGCTCTCTGGAAAGATAAGTCGGTCCGTAAGCGGTTGTATCTTGCGCTCATCCTCAACGCTGGCCAGCAGATCACCGGCCAGGGAACGCTCAACACATACAGCACTATCGTGTACAAGAAAGTATTCAAGGATGCTTCGCAGATTGCTCTGATTAATGCTCTCAATGCCACTTTCGGAATCATCTTCACCCTCAACGCTACTTGGACCGTTGACCGCTTTGGACGCAAGTTCCTTTTCATCACTGGTGCGATCGGTATGTCCATTTGCATGTTGATCGTTGCCACGGTAGAGACACAAACACCCAACCCTAATGGCGCCAAAACGGTTCCCGTCGGTATCTCAATCGTCTTCATTCTATTCCTGTTCGCTTTCTTCTGTAAGTCGAAGTCTTCGTGAGCCACTGACCCATTCTCTTTACTGATCCTTCTCGCAGACAAACCATCGTGGGGTGCAACGACCTGGATCTGGACCTCCGAAGTCTTCTCCATGAATGTGCGCGCGCAGGCTGTCGGCATGGCCTCGCAGACGCAGAACGTCGCCAACGCCATCGTGCAGCAGTTTTTCCCGACCTTCCTCAACAACTGTGGCTTTTACGCCTTCTACATGTTCGCAGGCATCTGTGGCATGCTCGCTGCCTTCGTCTGGTTCTTCGTGCCCGAAACCAAGAAGGTCTCGCTCGAGGAGACCGACGTGCTGTTCGGCGGCTCCAACCATGTCGAGAAGGGTGCTGACTTGATTGGCGCGGAGGACGCGCATCATGCGAGATTGGAGAGCATTGAAATGGATGACGATGTGGCGCGTATAATCAGGAAGTGAGCGCGGTGATGCATAGTACGGCTACAATCGGATGGGAGTTGATGGTCTGGGAAGGTTGTCATGATTACTTTGGAGAGAATGACTATTCGCAGTGACATAATTTTTGGCTGTTCTGCAATGTCTGCGCTGCACGCGCAGGCGGTAAGTCGTTCTGCCAGGTAACCAAAGATTTCAAATGAAGCCACGAATATATTGTATTTATGGTGTAGATTACATATTGAGCCTCGATCAAGGGTGCTGGATCGATTAACGTGTTCCTGCCAACACAGGCCGTCCTTGTACAGTGGTATTCGACGGTCCTTGTGGAAGATTTGGCTGCCCATACTCGCTTAATGTTCTTGGTGCACGGGCTACAAAATATAGTACCTTATCTGTGCAAGGGATACCCTTACTCATTGTTTGAACGGTGGCTTGTGATTTGGTGTTACCGCATCTCTATGCAACATGAAGCACCTGGGCTGCCTCTAATACCAGACCGTACTGTCATTCCCATGAGCACATATATCACACCTAGATATCCCGCTTTCGGAGATCTAAAGCTAGGAACGAAGAACTGGAAGGTGCAATTGTGGCCTAACCGGTTAAGATTTGATCCCTTTTACTTCAAGGCCTAGCTGAACGTAGTCAGGCAATCCACGACTTTGAATCTTAAGAAGCCTGGTATGCTCAGATTACTTTGAACACCATTCTTTAGAGGCAGTTTTGGTCGATTTTCTTTCTCATGAAGCTCAATTCTGCAAGAGCCAATGCGTTTAAAAACTTGGTTTTCTGCTTCAACTATTCGGAGGACTAGATATGAGATATGACGACTGGCTGGAGATTGATACTAGAACAAACAAAAGATCTTTTCTTTATCCTCGATATAATGCTGCTCCGGTTTAGTGTAATCCTAGTCGGGCTAGAAATAGAACAAGTTAAAGTCCCTGCTTTCAAGATAATAACATCCTAGAATATAGTATATGGGAATGGAGAATTTTCGGCAGGGAAATGCAGTTGTACCTCTCGATATACTTTTAGGGGCATAGCGAAGCTTTGCATGTCCCGCAAGGTCAGCGACGATAATATTTCCGATTTAAACCCGGCCATAGGGATCGCGCTAGCCAATAAGGTGTGTGCCTTGAGAACTTCGGCGACGAAATATTCAAATCGATTTCCACTTCATCCATGTATGGCACCGATACCTTAGAATTTACAGAGACCCATGGCCAAGATGAAATATTACACCTTTCAGGTCTAGGGTGAAGTCTGTCAGCAGTGCCAGGAACTGTCCAGGACAGCGCTGACTCTGTTGGTATTCACACTCAGATGATTCTCTTGCTTTGCACTCGTCCTGCAATTAGTGCCCTAGCCAAATCCTGAGTATCGGAGATGGTGGCTCTGTTTTCGTATCGAAAATATTCTCGCTGGATGCCTCGAAGTTCGGTGGAAAATCCGTATTGGAGGTTATTCAACGAATTGTTTGTCATATCAGATATCTTATTGCGGGATTTGAGTAAATGTTAGTTCTCACGAGACTCTGGGGATTTTCTTGCAGCTCAGAAATTGAAGTCTAGGCCTCTAGACGTCCTTGACGGGCATCCAATGGCTTATGTCGAACCAAGGAGAGCTCTAATTGGTTGATTTAAAATAAATGTGGTGCCAAGATTGGTTCGTGATTGCTGCCATGGCGACGGAATACGATGTGTTGGCAGAGGTAACACAGCCCTCCCATCCATTGACGATCGAGAAGATTTCATTTAGTGATAATCGCAATAGAACAGCTCTAAGTCAGTCCTCTGAAGCCTCCGTGCCCCTTGACTGCATTCCCTGAAATCAATGCTAATCTATAGATTTCAGTCTCACACAATTGTTATCTCCATTTTGACAGCTCCAAAGCTGGGCAAGCAACACAACCGCCGACAGGCGCATTCCTCGATTTAGTCTGACATCTCCACTACACGAGAAATATGCGGAATGCTCTTATCTCCATCATTGTACTCTTCATTGCAGTAGCCAGTGCGACTCCAAATCTCTTCGCAGCCTTCCTCGAACCTCAACTCGAAGAAACGATAACGGAGGGCAACGACACAGCCCCACAAAATGAGCTTGTGAAGCGACAAAGCAATGGCTGTGTCAGTGGTTATGATTCATGCGCAAACTTGGGCGCTGCCGGTCTATGCTGTAGGTCAGACAGCGTATGCTCAGCTGATGCCGCCGGACATGTTGCGTGTTGTCCCTCCAATGCGGCGTGCACAGGAACAATCGGCGGAGTAGGAGTTACGGCGACTACGACCAGTACCATTCCCTTCGTCTTCGCCAGTACAACTACGACATCAGGAAGCTTCTACTTCGGAACCTCCACCGCTACGGTAGCGTCTATACAAGGCGCGACAAGCGCAGCGACCTACACCCGTTCTACGGTATCCAATCAGTTCTACCCCTTCGCCTACATACCAACTACTTACACCAACGCAGCCGCTTGCTCTTCAGCTTATTCGAGCTGCCAGACTGACGTCTCAAGCTGCACTGCGGCACTCGCTGGAGGCATTCACGGCGTTACGATCTCTGGCCCCAATGGCGGCGTTACCGTTTCGGAAGTTACCACTACGTTGGATCCCGCTGCTGCCAGCCAGGTCTGCCAGAGCTTAAGTTCACAGGCTTGCTATGGATTGCAAGTTGCAGCGTGCGCTGCTTTCGGGACAGGAACAGCAAACAATGCTGGGAGGAACAGGTGCGGACACTTATATGGGATTGGTGCTGGAGTGGCGATTGGAATGGCGGGAGAGATACTTCGGTGACATTAATAGGAGCTGGGATGCTTTATGTTGTCATTTTTTTGGTAAATAAAAGGGTGGGTTAGGTGCTATGATTTTGTGAAAGTGCTTTGTTGCATAGCACTGGCGTTTGTGTGGTTTTGGTTGGCAAGCCTGGAAATGTAATGTTTTGAAAAATTTTCCTGAGGGCTTGGAGCTTTGTATCACTTACTGATTCTTACTCTTTTACCACCATATCTGTTTTCTCTCTAGTCTTTCTGTTAGTTTTCAATGCGGGGAGAATCAACGTATCAATTACGTTTCCAAGCCGTTTGAAAACATGGGATTTGAAATTTTTAAATCTAGTGCCTTAGAAGACCTCCGCAGATACATTTGTTAGGCTAGCATTGTTCCAACCCGTTTGTTCAATAGACGGAAGCTTTACGACATCCTCAAGTCTGACCACTTTTCCTCTTACCGCTCACCGCCTGGCAATATATTTTATGACGCTCAGCTATTCGGTGGGGTTCATTATCTGCGACTTGTATCGTAGCTCTACTTTACAAGCTTCTCCTACTCACCACATATCATATTATGGACCCAGAAAGAAAATCCAAATTCGTTATCCATGAAGCAGCTCGCGAAGGCCACAGTATGTAGCTGTCTAGATATTCGTATGGGGAATATGGCTGACACCCCGCTCCAGCTAACATCGTTGAATCACTCCTAAATGTGAGCTCCTCTCTGCTCCAAACCTTACCGATATTGCCCGAGATCATTTCTCACGCATTACCTCATAGGCAAATCCTAAGCTCGGGTCCCGTAGAGATGAGGATGACCGTCTGCCGCTCCACTGGGCCGTGTCCTACAACCGGCTTCCGATCGTCTCGCTGCTTATTCAGAGCAAAGATTTTGATGCAGATGCGCAGGTATGATATAAATTGGAGTATGGATGGACGCGAGGTTCTAGAATTGACATTGAATTTTTAGGATGGGTCTGGTTGGACACCGCTCATGATGGCCGCGAGTCGAAAAGAAGCCGACGAAATCGTAGACATACTCCTCCGGAAGGACGCAGATGTTAACATGAAAAGTAATTTCTTCAATTTTTTTTAGCCATGTTTTATAGAAGTTGTAATAGCTAACTAATGTAATCCAGACAACAATGGCCAGGTACAGCCCTCCTGATCATCCACCACCCTGTCTTGATATATTGTCCCTCACACCCAGCAGACAGCCCTCCACTTCGCAGCCACCAAAAATAATCCCGACATCGCGCGTAAGCTCATAGCTAATAAAGCGTCTGCTCGTGTGAAGGACAAGCGTGGTCAACTGGCTCTACATCGAGCGGCTGCAGTAGGCTCTGCACCTATGATGAAGCTGTTGCTAGAGGCCAAGAGTCCGTTAAATGCTACAGATATCGATGGAATGACTGCTCTGCATCATGGTAAGTGCTGTTACAACTCTATTGTGGAATGTCATTTGTTTGAATCACAAGGGCTAACAACCTTTCAGCGATTTCTGAAGGCCATGGCGATGCCGCTTTATTACTCTTACAAGCAGGCGCAGAGACAGACAAGAAGGACCAAGAAGGGCGATTGGCACTTGATCTTGCACCTGATGCTAAGGTACGTGTTTGCTGCAGGCTCTTCAAGTTTCATTAAAATGAATACTAACAGGAACCAGACAAGGAAATTTATCCTCCAGAGCGCAGAGCGCGAGGGCATAGATCTGGAATAGCTAATCATACAGTTCACTTGAAAAGTGAAAGACTTCCTGTTCAAGCATAAATTTTCCCACATGCCTCGGAAACGCCACAGCACCCTCGGGTATTCAGTCGAGCTTCCCATACTAGAGTAACAAGAGGCGCAATAACCAGAATACCTGTCCTCTAAAATAGCCCTGATTGTAGGATCAAGCACGCAAAGAAGGTCCCAAGCTCCGAAAAATGCTCCTTTCTAGGTCATAGTTCTCTCAATCAAATCCCTGTAAATCTTCTTCAGATCCAACACATCAATGGTTAGCTCCTCCACCCTCTCGCTCTTCTCCCCTAGCATTTCTAGCGTAGTTTGATATCGCTCATCCATCTCCCTCAATTCTTTCTCCAGCTTTGCCACCTTCTCGTCACTTATTCGCTTCTCTTCCACTTCTCTCATTAGCGCAACAACCTCATCGCGCGCCTCATCCCGCTGGGCTGCTAATCGCGCCATCTCCTCTTTCGAAGTCGCCTTTTCAGACTCAAGACGACGGACTGCGGCGCTCATACGCTCAACCAACTGCACAGATGGACCAGCGCCCACTGTACTAACCGAGATCATATCATTGATGGTACGGTGAGGAGATGAGGTATTATCGAAAGCTTCGTCGTGATCAAAGGTATGAATTGATGGCGTCTGCGACACATTCGCCCCATTGAGCTGCGAGAGCGATGACGGGATTGAGTCTTGGCGACTTGGTGTGCCCATGCCCATCTCAGGGGTACGGATTGGTTGGGTGGATGTACGGCGACTCGGTGGGCGGTCGAGCATGCGATCCATTGGGGAAAGCGTAAGTTCAGTTGAAACGGCCCTGCTCACATTCCTACGAGCATGAAGGCCGAGCATGTCTGGATTAGAGTGTTTCCTCGTCGAAGAGCCGGGCGCAGAGGGTGATTCTGCGCGACGATAATTTGGATCGGGAGGCATGACATTGTTTGTCTGGAGCTCTAACCGCCATTTGATCTTTTCTTCCTCAATCCGCTGTTTCAACTCTGCTTTCCAGACTTTCTTCTCGCGCTCTATCTCTACTCGCGCGTCCTGCACTGCTGTCTCTGCTTGGGTCAACCTCGCCAACAGTTTCTGACTTTGCGCTTGCTGCTCAGCTAGATCTTGCTCTACTGTTCTAGTATGGTCATTAATGGTCTCGAGCTCATCTTCGAGTCGTCTGGCCTTGGAGTTTATATCTCGTGCTTTACGACGAATATCGCTTTCCCGCTTAGCGGTCTCGTCACGCTCCTTTTCGAGAGCAGCGACGCGAGACGTGAGAGTACTTTCGATACCTTGCCAGTTTTCGGAAGCGAGAGCATATTGAGTCTGCAGGGTTTCGGTTTGGCGGAGAAGTTTAGCCTGCGAATCACCTGTGGCAGATGAAGAGACTTCTTCGGTACGAGCGCGGAGGAGTTCGAGTTTAGTCTCAAGATTCTAAATGCAAGTTCAGTCAGTGAGAGTATATTTATAACCCAGGTTGCTGTAATACTTACGGCTATCTCGCCCTTCAATTCAAGCTCTGAAACCTTGGCCCTCTCCTGTTGCCTCGCCGCGTCCTCCTTTAGATCTCGAATCTCATTCTTGGCTCGATCTTCAGCTAGCTTCTTCTCGATCCGTACGTTCTCGAGGTCCTCACGGAGCTCGGCTACGACTCTCTTCTCAGCCTCTAATGCTCCTGTCTGCACCCTCTTCTCCGCTTCCTCGGCCCTGTTCAATGCATCGTTTAACTGGCGTCGCAGCTCACCGATGGTCAGCCCGGCTTCCTCGCGCTCTGCTCTCAGCACATCGAAATCCTTCTCTATCCTCCCCACAATTTTCAGCTTCTCTTGTGCTGCTCTTTCGGCAGTCTCGGAGCGTTTAGCTCGCTCTGTGGCTTCGCTAATGCTTTTCTCCGCTTTCGAAAGCCGCTGCTTAAGAGCACTAATCTCCTTATCTGTTTCCCCAGCCTTTGCACGCATCTTCTTAATTGTGGTGAGGTGTTTCAACTCCGTTTTGGAGAGGTTCTGCCCTTCTTCCATCAGTGCTGCTATATGGACGTCTTTTTCTGCAAGCTTATTTTCCAGAGGATCTTTGGTATCTGGAGACGAAGATGCGGCACGGGCTTGGGTTGCGAGGGATTGTGAGAGGTAAGCTAATTTGGATTGGAGGGCGTCAATGCGTTCGAGATGTGAGTTCAGCTCTTCACGATGTTCAAGGAGAGACTCTTCGTGGGTTTTGCGAAGGGAGGAGAGCTCCGACTCGTATGCGGAAGGGCTGTGAAGGGAAGGGGTATCAGATTCGGCGCCATGAGTTGTGGGGAGGTCGATAGAGGGACGTGATAGGGACGAATCGAGGGACATGCGGGGAGAGGGTGTGGGAGGGGCGTGAATTTCCGGTATTGGCATGGGCATGGAAGGCAAGCTGGTGACCTCTGCGGGTACAGCTTCGGAAGACGTCCGCGGAAGCTCTTCTGTCTGCGTAATATCGGATTTCGAGGGTTTGTCGGTTTGGGATGGTTGGTTAGGCATAGTTTCTGGTGTTGTGTCCGATACTTTGGAATCCAAACTCGTTCGGCCAAGGTCCGGACTCAATGCTGGACTAGCTGCTCGTGATGGCAACTCGGAAGAAGCTCTACTTGACCCAGGCCTTTCCGCTCCCTTCACAACAGCTTTCGCCAGTCGATCTTGTAGCCTGGTATTAGGTCTGCTTCTCGACGAGTTTCGTGATAATCCTAAACTCTCCATCAGCCCAGTTCAGGAGCTCCAGAGCACCAATGCGATAATATCCCAATTCCGTCCTGCCTACCTTGCTCTTGTTGCAACCTTGCCTTCTCTGCGACTGCCTTTTCGGCGGTAGCTTGCTTCGCTGCTTCGTCCGCAGCTCTGCTCCGCGCCGACGCCTGATCGTCCTCGGCCAGAATAGTATCCAGGCGCGACTCGATGCCAGCGACAGCGCCCTGCAGCAGAGAACCCCATCTTGAGGTTTGCTTCGGCTTCTGTGCCGGAGCATTCATGCTGGGAGCTCTGCAGCAGCTCCGGAATTCTCAAATACTCAAATGATGCAAATCTACGCTTGGGCCTTCCGCCGTTTCGAGAGATTCATAGCTCGGCCTATTGTTGTGGGGTTGTTCTGGGGTGGGGAGATGGGCATGCAGGATGTGGTACGGTGTTCGAAAGCCCAGACGCGCGTCAGGAATTCTCCGGTTATGGGTGGTGGAATGTCTAATAAATTGGGAGTACGAGGACAGCAAGGGTAGAAAGCATGGGATTGCGGCGAGGGCTTCGGCGCAGTCTGAAGCGCCGATCGCCCATGCGGTTTCTGCCAAGCAGAGTGGGTGCAACGACAACAAATTAAATCCATCCTCAGAGTTTGACTATCAGCATATTCGTAGAAGGATTTCATTCAAAATGGCCATTGCAGTAAGATAATGTAATCTCGTTGTGTCGCGTTAGGACCTGTCCTTGCTCTGTTTGCCTAGCCCCGAAGCTAATTGCGTGTGCTGGTCCCAAGGGTAGAGTATAGAAGCAGTTCGCATTTCGTTTTGAACTATCATGTGCTCGGTCTCTCAAACCCAGTGTTTCAGCTTTATGAAATGAGTAGTCAGCATATTTCTTTTATCTAATAGACGGGTTCTAGAAAGGTCAATAGCAAGTGCATTCTTTCAATTTTAATACGCAGAATCCATTGCAAATTTTCAGCTTTAGGCTTTTGCTAATTACATTTATTCTTAGGCAGTCGGACAAATATGCTCAACAGCTAGCATGGCCCACAACCTCCAACAATGCCGGCTCCTTATGCAAAAAGCAACAACAGCGGGCGCAAAAGTGCGCTTCCCTCTACTCAACTTATATGTTTCTGGCTATCGCTCGGACTGGTATAATTCGTCCTACCGTTATCGATAAGAACTGGCCAATAGGATTAATAGGATCAAGGCTCCGTGATGAAAAATATGAGGTCGTAGAATCTGCTGATTTCCATATACAATTGCTAATACACCCAATTTTTGGAGTTAAGTCGCTTAAGATAAGGTAAC